>ENA-OQAS01000102-OQAS01000102.1-human-gut-metagenome-genome-assembly--contig:-NODE-102-length-42308-cov-6.272018_pt1 | contig 42308 bp, 52 predicted proteins | sample MGYA00242733_ERZ504523 | MGnify/ENA primary metagenome ERZ504523 (study PRJEB26092, sample SAMD00036239) | human gut metagenome | host: Homo sapiens | study: EMG produced TPA metagenomics assembly of...
GAACGTGCGATGCAGTGCCCGTCCTGCGGCGCACTCTCCTATCCGGTGATCTGCCCAAGCGTCATTGTCGCCATCACTGATGGTGACGCCTGCTGCTCACGAAGTACGCACCTTCCCACAGCAGCCACCGCCAGTACGCCCTCGTGGCCGGCTATACCGAGTCGGTGAGACGCTGGAACAGACGGTGCACCGTGAAGTCATGGAAGAAGTCGGATTAAAGGTCAAAAATCTGAGATACTATAAGAGTCAGCCGTGGTCCTTCAGCGGCTCGCTGCTCGCCGGATTTTACTGCGATGTGGACGGCGATCCGTCCATTACCCTCGACCGCGAGGAACTCTCCGTTGCCGAATGGTTTGACCGCGATTCTCTTCCGGAGACGCCGAACCTCATCAGTCTGACCGGTGAAATGATCGAATGCTTCCGCCAGGGAAAAGAACCGAAATAAAAAATAAGAAATCATTTTGTGACTTAGTCACAGAACTTCCCGTTCTGCTGTGGTATTCTACAGTCACAACAGAAAAACACTTACCGGGAAATAAAAAATCCCGTTTTAAAAAAGGAGGACTTCTATTATGTCATTAATTCATGTTACATCCGAAAACTTTGAAAAAGCTCTGCAGGCAGCACCTGGCGTTGCCGTTGTTGATTTCTTTGCTACCTGGTGCGGACCGTGCAAAATGCTCGCCCCGGTCATCGAAGAGGCAGCTGAGGATATGCCGGAGATCCAGTTCTACAAAGTAGACGTTGACGAAGCACCGGAGCTGGCAAGATCCTTTAAAGTCATGAGCGTTCCGACCCTCGCTTTCTTCAAAAACGGCGAACTCGTAAAGAAAAACGTCGGCGCCGTTTCCTATGAGGAGCTGGAAGAACTGATTAACTCTGTAAAATAAACAGCGTAATATTGGAAATGCAAGAAAAAACGTATCGGCACAAAAACCGATAGTTTTCTTGCATTTCTTTCCGTTCTTTTCTATCATGGAAGAAACGGCTGCTGCCGTAGTTTACAAAAGAACGTTCTTCTTCCGAAAGGAGTTTTATTTATGTCATCTTTTCTGGAATCCTGTTTTCAGGAGCATTATCCATTTTATTCAAAGCTTACCGCCGATGAACAGCAGACACTCGTGCTCTCTTCCGTCCTGACGACGTATCAGCGCGGCGATTTTCTCTACAGCTGTGACGATGACTGTCTCGGCGTTCTGCTTGTCCTCTCCGGCAAGCTCCGCATCTTTATCCAGTCCGGCGAGCAGCGGGAAATTACCCTGTTTACCACCGGTCCCGGCGAAGTCTGCACGCTGTCTGCCTCCTGTGCGATGCAGGAAATCAGCTTTGATATTCTGATTGAGGCCGAGGAGGAGACGAAAGTTCTCATCACTCCGGCCAGCACGTTCCGCAGACTGTTGAATCAGAATATTTACGTTGAAAACTACATTTACCGGGAAACAACGGAGCATTTTTCCGAAGTCATGTGGCGATGGGCCAGCTCCTCTTTACGCGGCTTGACCAGCGCCTTGCCGGATATCTCGAGGATGAACGCATCCGCACCGGTTCCCCGGTGCTCTCCACCACGCACGAACAGATCGCGCGGAACCTCGGCAGTGCCAGAGAGGTCGTTCCCGCACCTTAAAGTCGTTCGAGAAAGACGGCATCGTCGCACTCTCCCGCGGCACGGTCACGATTCTCGATGTCAAAAAGCTCCGCGGCATCTGCCGGATGCGCCGATAGTTCTTCTACGCGCGCAGACATTTTCCCACAGGCTCTGCCCTGCCGCTCGAGAAAATATTTTTCAAAAGCGTTCTAACGGCACTCCATCTTAATTTCAATCTCATTTCCTTCCACGGCCACCTTCGCATAACTTCCGACGATCAGCGGCATCGCCGGATGAAGGTGTCCGATGTCGAGATCCATCACGATCGGCACGTTGTATTTTCCAAGCAGATCCGTCACGGCGCGGTACTGGTCGAGTTCCCCGAATTTCTGTCCGAACTGCAGCGGGCGGCCAATCAAAAAGCCTTTCACATATTGGAACCAGCCGGCGTGCTCCATCTGCCAGATTGCGCGGCGGATCGCAAAGACGTTCAGATCGCACGCTTCCAGAAACCAGACAAAACCGTCCTCTTTATATTTTTCCACAAAATCAACCGTTCCGTCGTACTTCGTTCCAAGAATATTGACGAGACAGTCGAGACAGCCGCCGATGAGCCGTCCCTCAAATGCACTGTCCGCATCCGGGAAGCGGCGCAGAACGCGCGGTTCTGTAATCTGGTACGGCAGATACGGATTTTCCTCGCTTCTGCCCTTCGCATCGTCTCTTTCCCATCCCTCATAGCCGCGGACGGTACGCACTTCTCCCGTCAGTACGCCAAACGCATCCGCTACGGATTTATGCCACGGCTCCATGCCGAAATCACTCGCACACGGACCGTAAACAGCCGCCGTATCGCAGATGGTCGGCAGAAGATACGTAAAATGCGTATTGTCAGAATAGCCGAGATACCATTTCGCCGGTGCCTTTCTGATCTTTTCAAAATCCACGTAATCGAGATCCTCGCACATCAGCTCTCCGCCGCCGCAGGAAATCAGACAGTCATTCTTCTCACTGACATAATATTCCGTCAGCTCTTTTCCGCACTCCTCCGGTGCCGCGCTGATTCCGATGCCGTGCTCTGCATAGCAGTTTGGCCCAAGATCCAGCTGATATCCCATCTCTTTCCATTTTTTCTGTGCATTTGCAAACGCGGACTTGTATGGCTCTGTTGTGCATCCAAACGATGGTGCCACAAAGCCGATCGTTCCGCCCTTTTTCAGATTTTCCGGAACCTCATGTCGCATCCTCCTTTATCCTAATTCTTCTGCCTCCAGATTCTTATACTGCGTCAGCTCATCCCCGAAGATCAGCTCTCCGTCGTTCTGCGCAAAGTACAGCTCCTCTTCTTTTTCCAGTTTTGCCTTTCCGTTCGTCCCCTCGGTAATCTCCGCGCAGAGACGGTCCACCTCCGTTTTCGGAACGAGAACGCGGATTTTCACCTGATCGGTGTACTCGGATTCCAGAATCGGAATCCCCCGCTGGCCGAGCAGATACTGGATTTTACCGATGCCGTTGTAATCCGTCTCAATCAACAGCCGCACGCCGCAGATCTCGTCAATCAGAACACTGTTTGCCAGCCCCTCCTGCACCGCCTGCGAGTACGCGCGCACCAGGCCGCCCGTTCCCAGCAGCGTACCGCCGAAATACCGCGTCACCACAACAAGCACATTGCGGAGGCCTGCTCCCTGTACCACATCGAGCATCGGCCGCCCTGCCGTGCCGGAAGGCTCCCCGTCGTCGCTGCAGCGCACCGTCTCCTGATTTTCTCCAATAATATACACAAAACAGTTATGCCGCGCATCCCAGTATTTTTTCCGCAGAGCTTCCAGGCAGGAAAGTGCCTCCTCCTCAGATTCCACCAGACGCACCGTCGCAATAAAACGTGATTTCTTCTCCACGATTTCCCCGGTTCCACCCCGGTAAACCGTCCGAAACTGATCGATCATATGTCCTTACTCCTTCACCCAAATATGTACCTATCTTACCATATCATTCTGAAAAATCAGCATTCTTTTCAGAAATACTTTTATTCCAGCCCTTTGTTTGGTATAATAAAAATAAGTATACCCTGCTTTTTGCAGGGCAGGAACACCATTGATTACTGAACTGAATCAGTTTTGCAGGAACATGACATAAGGAGGATTTTCTATATGCACTTTGGAAAAAGTCATCTGGAAGACAAACGTGAAGATCTGCGGTCCCATTACGGAAAGATTGAAAAGACGGCCGGCGTGACGGCGCTGCGCATCGCGTTCTGTCTTCTTCTTGTCGTTCTCGTCTGCGGTGCCGGGCTTGTGATCGGCGCTGTCCGCGGCGTGATTGACAGTGCCCCTGATATCTCGGAGGCAAATATCATGCCGCTCGGCAACGCGTCGTTTATCTACGATGCTGACGGCAACCAGGTACAGAAGCTGACCGGGGCTCAGGGAAACCGTGTCTCGATTTCGATTGAGGAGATTCCGCTCGATATGCAGCACGCGATCGTCGCGGTTGAGGATGCCCGTTTTTATGAGCACAACGGCATCGATCCGAGCGGTATCATCCGTGCTTTCGTTGTCGGCGTCAGCCACGCTTTCATTTTACCGAGGGCGCCAGCACGATCACACAGCAGCTCTTAAAAAACAATGTTTTCACTGACTGGATGGAAGAGACGCGGATGCAGAGCTTCAAGCGGAAGATCCAGGAACAGTACCTGGCGCTGAAGCTGGAAAAAACACTGACCGCAGAGGGTGAAAACGCCAAAGACGTTATTCTGGAAAATTATCTGAATACGATCAACTTAGGTTCCGGCTGCTACGGTGTCCAGACGGCAGCGCAGACGTATTTCGGAAAGGATGCAAAAGATCTGACGCTCTCTGAATGCGCCGTTCTTGCCGCAATTCCAAAGGCGCCGACGGCATATAATCCGAAAAACCACCCGGAGAAAAACCAGCAGCGCCGCGACAAGATCCTGAACAACATGAAAGAGCAGGGCTACATCACCGAAGAAGAATACACCATTGCCATGAACGACAATGTTTACGACCGCATCGCCATGCACACGCAGTCCCAGGCGGAGAGCGCGCCGTACTCCTACTTTATCGATGAAGTCATCACCAACCTGATCAACGATCTGATGGTACAGAAAGGCTACACCGAAGTGCAGGCAAAGAACGTTGTCTACAGCGGCGGCCTCAAAATCTATACCACACAGGATTCCTACATGCAGTCGATTCTCGATACGGAATTCCAGAATCCGGAGAACTTCCCGGCGAACACGCAGATCGGTCTCGACTGGGCGCTCACCGTAGAGCAGGCAGACGGCGAGGTACAGAACTACAGCAAAGAGATGCTGCAGCTCTACTTCCGCAACAGCGATCCGAATTTCGATCTGCTCTTTGACTCCCAGGAGGAGGCACAGAGCTATATCGACCAGTACAAAGCCGCTATCATGCAGGAGGGCGATACGATTGTTGCCGAGCGCAGCAGCTTCACCCCGCAGCCGCAGGCGTGCATGACCGTTATGGACCAGCGCACCGGTTACGTGAAAGCCATCGTCGGCGGACGCGGCGAAAAAACAGCAAGTCTTACCTTCAACCGCGCAACCGATAATTATTCCCAGCCGGGTTCCACGTTCAAGATTCTTTCCGCGTACGGACCGGCGCTCGACCTTGGAAAGATTACACTCGCTACGGTAATTAAGGATGAGCCGTTCAACTACAGTGACGGCACACCGCTGCAGAACTCGGATCTTACTTACCATGGTGATGTTACCGTCCGCCAGGCGATCATCAATTCCATCAATATCCCGGCCGTCAAGGTACTGACCGAGCTTACGCCGAAGGTCGGCTTTGATTATCTGAAGAAGCTTGGTTTTTCCAAACTCTCCGAGGAATACGATGTGATCCAGCCGCTGGCTCTCGGCGGTATCACCTACGGTGTCAGTGATCTCGAACTGACGGCAGCCTACGCGGCAATCGCAGACGGCGGCCAGTACCGCAAGCCGGTGTTCTACACAAAGGTTACCGACAGCAAGGGAAATGTTTTAATTGACAACACAGAAAACAAGGCAACGCAGGTCTTCAAGGCAAGCACTGCCTCCCTCCTCACCAATGTCATGGAGGATGTTCTGGAAAAAGGTACCGGTGTTGCCGCCCGCCTCGACAATATGCACGCAGCCGGAAAAACCGGTACGACGAATGAGGCCAAGGATCTCGTCTTTGCAGGCTTTACACCATATTATACCGCTGCCATCTGGGCAACGTATGATACACACGCGGAGTTTCCGGAGAGCGACCGTGAATTCCACAAACGTCTCTGGGCAAAGGTCATGAATGAAATCCACGAAGCCTTGCCGATATGGATTTCGAAACTTCCGCAACAGTACAGGAGGCAACGATCTGTACGAAGACCGGCCTGCTCGCCCGCTCAAGCTGCCCGTCCATCACCGAATACTTTGCGGTATCCGATCTGCGACCGAGCGTTGCAAGGGCCACTACACCGCGCCGGCCTCAACACCGACGCCGACCAGAACCCCTTCTGCAGCATCAACTCCGCAGGCAACCCCGACACCGACGGAGGCACCGCAGGAAACTCCGGCTCCGCCCGAAACACCTGCCGATCCGCCTTCTAATACACCGGAGACTCCTGACACACCGGAGACTCCTGACACACCGGAGACCCCTGATGCACCGTCAGAACCGGATACCCCGGCGGAGATATCGGAAGTACAGCCGCAGTCCGAAGAGAGCGGCTCTTCCGAATAACTTTTTCAGTCAGTCTATACACAAAAACCGGCCCTCTGGCATATGCCAGCAGGACCGGTTTTTCTATACTTCTTTTTCCATCTGAATCAATTAGTCAATCAGCATTTTTGCTGCGCCGTAGATACCAGCATCGTTTCCAAGGGAAGCGAGTACGATCGGGGTATCTTTGCATGCGATGAATGCTGCTTCACGGTAGTATTTAGCTACGCCGTCGATCAGGATCTGACCTGCTTTGGATACACCGCCGCCGACTACGATAACTTCCGGGTCAACAACGCATGCGAATACTGCAAGTGCTCTTCCGAGGTACTCGGAGAACTCCTGAACGATTGCTTCTGCTGCTGCATCGCCTTCTTTTAATGCATCAAAGACAGCTTTTGCACTGATGGACTCTCCTCTTTCTCTTAAAGAAGACGGAGTATCATGGGATGCCAGATATTTCTTTGCCAGACGAACGATACCGGTTGCAGATGTCATCTGCTCGAGGCATCCGTGGTTTCCGCAGTTGCAGACCGCTTCTTCTTCCGGCTCAACACATGCATGACCAACCTCGCCGCCTGCGCCGTGAGCACCTGCTACGATCTTGCCGTCCACGATGATTCCGCCGCCGACACCGGTTCCAAGGGTAACCATAACCAGGTTCTTGCTTCCCTTTCCGCCGCCTGCCCACATCTCACCGAGAGCTGCTGCGTTTGCGTCGTTTGCTGCTTTTACTGCCATTCCGCCGAGTTCGTCGGAAAGCTCTTTTACGATATTTTTATATCCCCAGTTCAGGTTGACTGCGATGGAAAGCTCACCTTTGTCATTAACCGGGCCAGGTACGTCAATGCCGACACCGGCAACATCATCTGCTGCGATACCCTTCTCAGCCATTTTTGCTTTTACGCTTTTTGCGATATCCGGCAGAATTTCGCTTCCGCCGTTTTCGGTGCGGGTCGGGATTTCCCATTTTTCCAACAGAGTTCCGTCTGTCTGGAACATTCCGCATTTCACTGAAGTACCCCCAACATCGATTCCAAATACATAGTTTGCCATTTTCTTACTTCTCCTCTCTTTTTTTCACTAAGTTAGCCTGTACACGGCGGTACAGCTCCTGTGCGGCATTGTAGCCCATCTTCTTCTGTCTGTGGTTGACAGCAGCGGTTTCTACGATGATCGCCAGGTTACGGCCCGGACGGATCGGAAGGGAATGGCAGACAACCTTGTTTCCAAGGAACTCAATATACTCTTCTTCCAGGCCCAGACGGTCGTATTCTTTCTCTTTGTCCCACTCTTCAAGCTTGATAACAAGGTCGATAGACTGGGTATCCTTTACGCTCTCGACACCAAACAGCGTCTTGACGTCGATGATACCGATACCGCGCAGCTCGATAAAGTGACGCGTGATATCCGGTGCCGTTCCGACCAGCGTAATGTCGCTGACACGGCTGATTTCAACCACATCATCGCTGACGAGACGATGGCCTCGTTTGATCAGCTCCAGTGCAGCCTCGCTCTTTCCGATTCCGCTCTCGCCCATGATCAGAACGCCCTCGCCGAATACATCGACCAGCACGCCGTGGATGGAGATCATCGGGGCAAGCTGGACATTCAGCCAGCGGATGATTTCAGCCATGAAAACGGAAGTCGATTTGTCTACCGCAAAGGCCGGTACCTGATAACGATTGCACAGCTCCAGAATTCCGGTCCCGGAATCATCTTCGTGGTGAAAATGACACATGGGATCTTGCGGCTTACAAACTCTTCAAACGCGCGGACGCGCTCGCTCTCTTCAAGATGCTGCAGATACGTGAACTCTACATACCTATGATCTGCACACGCTCATTGGCAAAATGCTCATAGTAACCGGTCAGCTGCAGTGCAGGACGGTTGATATCCGGTGTGGCAATGACAAGATCTGTCATATCAACCTCTGGTGTCAGGTTGCGGAGATCCATTTCCTCCACCATTTTGGTCATTTCAATTTCTTTCATTTTCCTGTCCTCCGACTTCATTCGACGTCTTTTTAAATCCGTCTCTTCTATGATTTTAGCACAATAAAGCATCACGGGCAACCTAGAAATTTAACTATTTTGACGAATCCTCATTTTCCTCCTGTGCAGGTGCGTGAAAGAATGTGTAGACCTGCTCCGCCGCCTTTTTATTCATGCCCGGAAGTCCGGAAAGTTCTTCCACGGTTGCCGCCTTGATATCATCAATTCCCTGAAAGTGGCGCATCAGTTCTTTCCTTCTTGTCGGCCCGATGCCCGGGATGTCGTCGAGAATCGAGTGGACCTGACCCTTGCTCCGCAGCAGGCGGTGGTATTCGATTGCAAAGCGGTGCGCCTCGTCCTGCACGCGTGTGATCAGTTTGAAGCCCTCGCTGTTCCGGTCGATCGGGATTTCCACGTTTCGGAAATACAGCCCCCTCGTGCGGTGCTTGTCGTCCTTTACCATACCGCAGACCGGAATCGCAAGATCCATTTCTTCAAGCACCTCAAGCGCAATGTTAACCTGGCCGCGTCCGCCGTCCATCATGATCAGGTCCGGCAGCCGCTCGAAACCGCTGTCCTCCTGGATGCCGCGCAGAAAACGGCGGCTTAAGACCTCTTTCATACTGGCGTAATCGTTCGGTCCCTCGACGGATTTGATCTTGAATTTTCGGTAATCGGCGCGCTTTGGCTTTCCTTTCTCGTAGACGATCATTGAGCCGACCGACTGGAAACCGCTGATATTGGAGATATCGTACGCCTCGATGCGGTCGATCGACGGTAGGTTCAGCCATCTGGCGATCTCTTTTACGGCACCGACCGTCCGACCCTCTTCCCGCTTGATCCGCTCGCGGTCCTGGTCGAGAACGATCTGTGCGTTCCGCTCTGCCAGTTCCACCATTTTTTCCTTGCTGCCCTTTTTCGGCACGCGGATGCGGACCTTCTGGCCCCGTTTGCTGCTTAAATACTCTTCCATCAGCTCCTGCTCGGCAATCTCCTCGAAATCATGATTTCCCGCGGGATGAACGGCGTGCCGGAATAGAACTGTTTCATAAACGTGAGCAGCACCTCGCTTTTCTGCTCCTCCTCGCCAATCCGCAGATAATAATGCTCCCGCCCGATCAGCTTTCCGTTCCGGATAAAGAAGACCTGCGCCACCGCATCCTCTTTGTCCATCGCAAGCGCAATGACATCCTTGTCCTCGCCGTCACTGTTCGTAATCTTCTGCCGCTCGCCGATCCTGCGCACGCTGTCGATCAGATCACGGTACTCCGCCGCCTGCTCGAACCGCATCTCCTCAGCCGCCTCCGTCATTTTTCCAGTCAGCTCTTTGATCATGTCATTGTAATTTCCATTCAGAAAACTGATCGCCTTTTTGATCTGCTCGCCGTACTCTTCTTTGGAAATGTATCCCTGGCACGGCGCCTTACACTGGTGGATGTGATAGTAAAGACACGGGCGGTCCTTGCCGATCTCCTTTGGCAGGCTCTTATTGCAGGAACGGATATCGTACAGCTTCCGCAACAGTTCGATCGTATCTTTCACAGCTCCGGCGCTCGTGTACGGGCCGAAATATTTCGCCTTGTCCTTCTTCATCTGATGGGAAAACAGAATGCGTGGAAAATCCTCGTTCACGGTCACCTTAATGTACGGGTACGCCTTGTCATCTTTCAGCATCGTATTGTATTTCGGACGGTGCTCTTTGATAAGGTTGCACTCCAGCACGAGCGCCTCCAGTTCGGAATCCGTCACAATATACTCAAAACGGGCGATATGCGTGACCATCCGCTCAATCTTCGGCCCTTTGTTGCGGCTCGTCTGGAAATACTGGCGGACACGGTTTTTCAGCGAAATCGCCTTTCCTACGTAGATAATTGTATCGTCCGCGTCGTGCATCAGATAGACGCCGGGTTTCCCCGGCAGTTTTTTCAGTTCTTCCTGGATATCAAACGCCATATGACCCTCCTCTTTTTGGGACTGTAATGTTGAAAATGCCCAGCGTGCAGAGATCGTTTTCTCTGCTCCCGCCGGGCCTTTTCGCTTTCTTTTTATACTTCTGGATTTTCAACCGCTTCTTCCGCGTTTCCATTCCGTTTTGCAATCACCTGATGAAAAATCTCCATAAATTCTTTTCCGGTGATCGTCTCTTTCTGGATCAGGTAAGCTGCGATTTCATCCATCGCATCGCGGTTAGCTGCCAGAAGTTCTTTTGCCTGCTCATACGACTCTTTCAAAATCTTCATGACCTCGTGGTCGATTTCGGTTGCTGTGGCATCGCCGCAGTTTAAGACCATTCTTCCGTCGAGGTACTGATTCTGCTGGGTCGCAAGACCGATCAGACCGAATTTCTCCGACATACCGTACTGCGTGATCATCGCGCGGACAATCTTCGTCGCTTTCTCGATATCATTCGAAGCTCCCGTTGTCACGTTGCCGAATACGATCTCCTCTGCCGCTCTTCCACCGAGGCATTCGACGATCATCGCCTCGAGTTCGCTCTTCGTGTTGAGGTATTTCTCCTCCTCCGGCACCTGCATGACGTAGCCGAGCGCACCCATCGTACGCGGCACAATCGTGATTTTCTGTACCGGCTCGGAATCCTTCTGCAGTGCAGTAACAAGTGCGTGGCCTACCTCGTGGTAGGAAACGATCTTTCGCTCTTCCTGGCTTAAGATGCGGTCCTTCTTCTCTTTTCCGACGAGGACAACCTCGACTGCCTCGAGAAGATCCTTCTGGGAAACGGCTTTTCTTCCGTTCTTGACCGCAAGAATCGCTGCCTCGTTGATCATATTTGCAAGATCAGAACCAACGGCTCCCGATGTCGCAAGTGCGATGCCGTCGAGATCAACCGTCTCATCGAGCGATACGTTCTTGGCGTGTACTTTCAGGATTTCCACACGGCCTTTCAGGTCCGGTCTTTCTACGATAATCCGGCGGTCAAAACGGCCTGGACGCAGCAGCGCCGGGTCAAGAACCTCCGGGCGGTTTGTGGCCGCAAGGATCAGAATACCCTTGGAGCTGTCGAATCCGTCCATCTCGGCGAGGAGCTGGTTTAACGTCTGCTCCCGCTCGTCGTTGCTGTTGTAGCTGTTGTCACGGCTCTTTCCGATCGCATCGATCTCATCGATAAAGATGATGCACGGTGCGTTTTTCTTTGCTTCCTCAAACAGGTCACGCACACGCGATGCACCGACACCGACGAACATCTCGACAAATTCCGAAGCGGACATCGAGAAAAACGGTACGTGCGCCTCACCGGCTACGGCTTTGGCAAGCAGTGTTTTTCCGGTTCCAGGAGGGCCTACAAGAAGTGCTCCTTTCGGAAGTTTTGCACCGATTGTCGTGTATTTTCCAGGGTTATGCAGGAAATCCACAACCTCCTGGAGCGATTCTTTTGCCTCGTCCTGTCCCGCAACATCGCGGAATGTCACGCCGGTTTCTTTCTGTACGTAGGCCTTTGCTCTGCTCTTTCCTACGCCCATGACTCCGCCGCCTTTGTTCATGCTGCGCATCACCCATACCATGACAGCGACAAGCATCACAACCGGCAGAATGACGGTCAGCAATGTGTAAATGATCGTTCCGGTAGAATCCGGCGGATCTTTGTGGTACGTAATGCCTTTCTCCTGTAACAGATCGACCAGCTCCTGCTCATCTCCCATCATCGTTACCTGATAGGTGATTCCCTCCGATTTCTGGTCTTTCGGCGTTACGGTCAGTGTTCCCGATTTCAAGACAACTTCCTGCACTCCATCGTTGTTTACCATGTCCAGGAATTTGCTATAGTCAAGATCCTCGGAAGTAATTCCCCCAAGGGCATTGTTCAGAAGTCCCATCACCATCAGGCTGACGAGGAGGCAGATCAGGATAATGAGTATCGTCTGTCTGTTTTTCGGTCCTCCCCCGGAGCCTTTTTCTGGTTCCCGGTTCTGATTTTTTCTATCGTCCATGCTTTTCCTCCTTGTATGTCAAACCGCCCCTCTTTTTTTACGGACACTTTAACTCTTACATTATATCGGATTCCCTCTTAATTAGCAAGCCGGACTTTGTGAAAAAAGACTGAATTTATCTATACAAAAACGGCCCGCCGACACTCTTTCAAGTATCGGCGGACCGCCAGATAACGCTCACATTACATTAGTCGTTATATCCGTTCGGATTCTTCTGCTGCCAGTTCCAGGAATCGGCACACATCTCCTCGATGCCGTACTCAGCCTCCCAGCCAAGCTCCTCTTTTGCTTTGTCGCATTTGGAGTAGCAGGTTGCGATATCACCATCACGGCGCGGTTTGATTTCGTATTTCAGCGGATGGCCGCATGCTTTCTCGAATGCGTGGATCACATCGAGTACGCTGTAGCCTTTGCCGGTTCCGAGGTTGTAAATGGAAACGCCCTCGTTGTCAGCCAGTTTCTGGATGGCTTTTACATGGCCGCGTGCCAGGTCAACAACATGGATGTAATCGCGGACACCAGTTCCGTCCGGAGTATCGTAGTCATCACCGAAAACGCCGATGCACTCGAGTTTTCCGATGGCAACCTGTGCGACATACGGAAGCAGGTTGTTCGGGATGCCCTTCGGATCCTCTCCGATAAGGCCGCTCTTATGCGCTCCGATCGGGTTGAAGTAACGAAGCAGGATAACATTCCATTCCGGATCTGCGGTGTGGATGTCGGTCAGAACCTGCTCGAGCATACTTTTTGTCCAGCCGTATGGGTTGGTCGGGGTTCCCTTCGGGCACTCCTCGGTGATCGGAATCTGTGCCGGATTGCCGTATACGGTTGCAGAAGAACTGAAGATGATGTTCTTTACGCCATGGTTTCTCATCTCATCGCAGAGAATCAGGGTTCCGGTCATGTTGTTGTGATAATATTCAATCGGTTTATGTACGGACTCGCCGACTGCTTTTAAGCCTGCGAAATGGATGACAGCGTCAATTTTCTCGTTGTCGAAAATTTTCTTTACGCCTTCGCGGTCCAGCATATCGGTTTTGTAGAAGGTTACTTTCTTTCCGGTAATCTGTTCTACACGCTCGATGGCTTTCTCGCTTGCATTGTAAAGGTTGTCCATGACAACAACGTCATAGCCTGCGTTCAGCAGTTCCACACAGGTGTGGCTTCCAATATAGCCTGCACCGCCAGTAACTAAGATTTTCATTTTGGTATCCTCCATGTTTTCCTTCGCTGCTGCTTTTTTGCCGCAGCGGGTTAATTGAAGCATTTAGTTTATTCTACAACGTTTCCATGAATTTTGCAAATGCACTTCTGCCTTCCTCGGTGCACTTGTACGCCGGCATCCTCGAGTACGCGACAAAGACTTTTCCGACTTCCTCTTTCAGGATATCCATCACATTTTCGCTGTTCAGCTCCGGATGGCGCGGCAGGAATTCGTCTACCCAGTCGGCATGTTTCTCCAGCTCTGCGACAGCGCGGACATCTTTTCCCTCTACAAGGCATTTGGAAAGCTCTTCCAGCTCATCTTTTAAGCGCGCCGGCAGAATCGCAAGTCCCATAACCTCAATAAGGCCGATGTTCTCTTTTTTGATGTGATGATACTGTGCATGCGGATGGTAAACACCGAGCGGGCATTCGTCCGTCGTGATGTTGTTGCGCAGTGCCAGATCGAGTTCGAACGTATCGCCCACTTTTCTTGCGATCGGTGTGATCGTGTTGTGCGGCTCTCCGTCAGTCTCGGCGAATACAAACGCATCCTCATCCGTGTAACCTCTCCAGCAGTTCAGGATATGCTCTGCCAGATCGATCAGCCGTTTCTCATCTTTGTGGCGGATCCGGATGACGGACAGCGGCCATTTGACGATGCCGGTTTCCACATCCTCGTATCCTTTGATGGTAAAATGGCGCTCGATCGGCGCTTTCGCCATTGCGAAGGTATAGTGACCGCCCTGATAATGATCGTGGCTTAAAATGGAGCCTCCCACGATCGGCAGATCCGCATTGGAACCGATGAAGTAGTGCGGAAACAGCTTGATAAAGTCAAACAGCTTCACAAAGGTCGCGCGCTCGATCTTCATCGGGTTATGCTGGAAATTGAACACGATGCAGTGCTCATTGTAATACACATATGGCGAGTACTGGAATCCCCACTCCGTCTGATTGATCGTCAGCGGAATGATGCGATGGTTCTGGCGCGCCGGGTGGTTGACGCGTCCCGCATAGCCCACATTCTCCTTGCAGAGCAGGCATTTCGGATAACCGCTCTGTTTTGCCAGTTTTGCAGCCGCGATCGCCTTCGGGTCCTTCTCCGGTTTGGAGAGGTTGATCGAGATATCGATATCGCCGTAGGCACTCGGTACGCTCCAGCGGATATCCTTTGCGATGCGGTATCTGCGGATGTAGTTGGAATCCTGGCTCAGTTTGTAGAAGTAATCGGTTGCCTCCTGCGGGCTCTTCGCATAGAGTTCCTCAAACTTCTTTACCACCTCTCCCGGGCGCGGCATCAGGCAGTCCATCAGTTTCGTATCGAACAGATCGCGGTAAACGACGCTGTTGTGTTCGAGAAGACCGCGCTTAGCTGCATCATCAAGCAGTTCATTTAAAGTCTCTTCCAGATCCGGGGTCTCCGGAATCTGCTCCGGCTCTTCGTAATCGGAAATCTGCATGACTTCCAGAATCCGGTTTGTCGCATAGATTTTATCCAGTCCCGAAACAAGACCGGCATTTTCTCCATATTTTACCAGTTTTGCAATACTCTCGTTAATCACTGTAGCTTCCTCCCTGCTGCCGATCCAGCTTTTTTATTTCTTATTTTAATACGCCTGCGCCGTCTCCGATGTCTACGACATAGAAGTCTGCGGCATAGCCGATTTTTTCTTTGTAAGCTGCGCCTACTTTTGCGATGAAGTTGTCAATATCTTCTGTTTTTACGATGCTGACGGTGCATCCGCCGAAGCCTGCGCCTGTCATACGGGATCCGATGACACCCGGGCAGTTCCATGCTTCTTCCACAAGAGTATCCAGCTCGATGCCGGTTACCTCATAGTCATCACGCAGGGAAACGTGGGATGCGTTCATCAGCTCGCCGAATTTTGCGATGTCGTTTGCCTTTAAAGCTGCAACGGCCTGAACGGTTCTCTGGTTCTCGTAAACAGCATGTTTTGCACGTTTCTGGCGGACCGGATCTTTGATGGCATCTTTCACTGCCTCAAACTCTTCCTCGGTCAGCTCGCCAAGGCTCTTGATGTCTTTGACTTTCTGAATCTCAGCCAGAGCAGTCTCGCACTCGCTGCGGCGCTCGTTGTATTTGGAGTCGCCAAGGCCGCGTTTCTTGTTGCTGCAGGAGATGACAATTCTTGCGCCTTCCAGTTTAACCGGTGCGTACTCATATTTCAGATCGCTGGTGTCAAGGAAGATCGCACAGTCCTTTTTGCCCATGGCGATGGCGAACTGATCCATGATACCGCAGTTGACGCCGTTGTAGTTGTTCTCGGAGAACTGGCCGTACAGAGCGATGTCGATCATGGAGATGGTGTCGTAGCCGAACATGTCACGCAGCATTACGCCGGTTACGGTCTCAACGGATGCGGAAGAGGAAAGGCCGGAGCCGTTCGGAATGTTTCCGTAGAGCACGATATCGAAGCCCTGCTCTACCGGGAAGCCCTTCTGGCAAAATGCCCACATCATTCCCTTCGGATATGCGGTCCAGTTGCCTTCTTTTCCCATCAGGAATTCATCGAGAGAAGATTCTACCACGCCGAGTTTTTCAAAGTTCATAGAGTAAAAACGAAGCTTTCTGTCGTCACGTTTTCTTGCTGCCATGTAGGTTCCGATGGTCAGTGCGCATGGAAACACGTGGCCTCCGTTGTAATCCGTGTGCTCACCGATCAGGTTCACACGTCCAGGTGCGAAGTAGGTGCGGATGTCGCCCTCTCCCCCGAACAGTTTTGCAAAACAATCCAGTACCTGCTGTTTCATTTTGTTGTCTCCTTTTCTTTTTGGTGTGTTGTTTTCGTGGTTTCGTTTTGTGTGTTGTGTGTGTTGTGTGTTTTTTCTTATCTTCTTAAGTATCATTATAGTGAGCCATACGCCCATCTGCAACAACAATATTTGGGCAAACGATAATTATATTGAGATGATCTTCGATTTTTTCTTGTTTTTTTTCCCTTTTTGCCGCATACTTTACTTATCGTATGATTTTTAATGGATTTTATGGATTGGAGGTACGTTTCATGCAGATCCGCATGGATAAAGAAAACCGTGAGCTGAAGGCCCACGGCAGCTATGAATTTCCTGTCAACATCAGTTACGAACAGCTCTCCCGCTACGAGCGCGGCTCCTTTTCCTGGCACTGGCACCCGGAAATTGAGCTGACGTTTGTCCTCTCGGGACAGATCGGATATCAGGTCAACGGCAAATCGTATGTCTTAAAAGAAGGGGACGGCATTTTCTGCAACACGAATGCGCTTCACAGCGGCCACATGATCGACGGGATGGACTGCGTCTATATTTCAACCACGTTCGCCCCGCGCTTTCTCTATGGTTTTTCAAACAGTGTGATCCAGACGCGCTACGTCGAACCGGTGCTGACGGATATGCAGCTCGCCTCCATCGTCTTTTCGCCGGAGATCGACTGGCAGAACCAGGTACTTGCCTGTATGCACCGCATCTACGACCTCTCGCTTTCACAGCCGTCCGCGTTTGAGATGGAAATCCAGGAGCTTCTGCTGTCGATCTGGATTGAGATTTACCGCCACGCATCGTTTTCCGGTGAATCCCAGAACACGGCGGCAGCGCGTGATGTTGAGCGGCTCCGCATTCTGCTCGACTACATCCACCGCCATTATATGGAGCATCTGACGCTCGAGGATCTCGCCGCACAGATCCACATCTGCCGCAGTGAATGCTGCCGTTTTTTCAAGAAATGCATGAACGAATCCCTGTTTGACTATCTTCTCGATTACCGTATTGAAAAAAGCCTGCCGCTCCTTCTCGAGCGCCAGGCCAGTATCACTTCCGTAGCGGAACAGACAGGATTTTCCAGTCCTGCCTATTTTTCTAAAATTTTCCGGCAGCAGATGGGCTGCTCGCCGAGCGAATACCGGAACCGCGCGGATCACACGTAACGTTCAGCGCTGCACCGAGATTTCATTTCCTGCTGCCCGGCTTTTGATCCGCTCTCACAATCCACCCTCTCCCAAAACGAATGGATTACCTCCGGGAGGCTGCTGCGCTGCACAATCCGGCAGTCCTCCCACTCTCTTGGGAACAGCTCGCGGTACTCCCGGTTTCGGAACCGCTCGTCGAGCAACAGAATCACACCCGTGTCCTCCGTCGTACGGATCACGCGCCCTGCCGCCTGCAATACTTTATTCATGCCGGGATAGCGGTACGCGTAGTCGAAACCGTTCTCTCCGCTGCGGTCAAAATATTGCTTTAAAAGTTCTCTCTCCGGCCCCACCTGCGGGATTCCGGCTCCCACAACGGCCGCGCCGATCAGCTTTTCCCCGTCCAGATCAATTCCCTCCGAGAAAATGCCTCCCATGATACAGAATCCCACCAGCGTTTTCTCGTTGTCTTTCGCAAACGCTTCCAGAAACGCTTCTCTCTCCTGCTCCCGCATCGCCGACTCCTGGATCAGGCAGGTCACGTTTTCATCTGCATACAGTTCCTCATAGACCGCATAGACATCCTGCATCAGGCGGTATGACGGGAAGAACGCCATATAGTTGCCCTTCCGGCTCTGGATCATCTCGTTCAGATAGGCAGCGATCTTCTCAAACTCTGCGCGGTTTCTCCGCTGATACTTCGTGCTGACCTCGCTTCCGATCGCCAGACACCGCTTCGCGGGATCAAACGGGGACTCCACGTAAATCGCGTAATCGTCCGTATTCGTGCTGAACATCTTCTTATAATACTGCACCGGCAGCAGCGTCGCGGAAAAGAAGACGGCCGACCGCCCCTGGTTGATACACTGCTGCAGATTCTCCGCCGGGTTGACGCAGAACAGGCGCAGTGCAAAATCGCCGTTATCGAGATAACTCGTGTAGATCAGATAATTTTCATCCACTAGATTGTAAATCTCGGAAAAATTTCGCAAGTTAAAGTAAAATTCCAGAACCTGCTTCCGGATTTCGCTTGTCTTATGCGCTTCCAGCCAGCCCGCCAGTTCTTCCAGCAGCTGATTGACCATCATAAGAAACGTCGATACGCTTTCCAGCTCCGTGCAGGAATCGCACTCTCTTTTGTAGACGAGCATCTGGTGATTGCAGCGATTCAGCGCCTTCTCGAGCTTTTTGCCCGGTGCATACGGGCGGAGGAGCTGGCGGACCTTTAAAATCTCCTCTTTGACGAGCGTGGCACTGAACATATCGCGGCCCCGCTCGACCAGGTTATGTGCCTCGTCGATCAGAAAGATGTAGTCACCCTTCGTTCCTTCTGCGAAAAAGCGTTTTAATTTCGAGGTCGGATCAAACGCATAGTTGTAATCGCAGATCACGCCGTCCACCCACGAAGCCACATCAAACTGGAACTCGTGCGGGCAGACGTTCCATTTTTCCGCCTGGCGCAGGACTTCCTCTCTTGTGTAGGAATCGCATTCCGTCAGCATCTCGTACACCGCCGCGTTGATCCGGTCAAAATGACCTTTCGCGCGCGGGCAGTGGATCGGATCGCATTCGGGCTCATCGAGGATGCACATTTTTTCTTTTGCGGTCAGCGTGATTGCTTTGAACTGCAGTCCCTTCTCTTTTAGAATGGAGACCGCCTCCTCTGCCACGGTACGGGTGATGGTTTTCGCAGTCAGATAAAAAAGACGGTCGCCGCAGCCTCTCCGATCGCGCGGATGGCCGAAAGACCGTGGACATTGTTTTTCCGATGCCGGTCGGCGCCTGGACGAAGAGTTCTTTTTTCCGCAGAATGGTACGGTAGACGCCGCTCACCAGTTCCCGCTGGCCTTTCCGGTACGGGAAGGGGAATTCGAGGTGCTGCATTGAGGCATCTCGCGCTTTCTGCACTGGTACTGGAATTCCGCCCAGATAAACCAGGCGTCGAGTAGCTCATCGAACCACTGCTCCAGTTCCGGGAGCTTGTACGTCTGCAGAAAATGGCGGATGCGCCAGTTGGAGTGCTCCGGCTTTACCTCTTCTTTGGTGAGCGGGCGCAGAAGGCCTTCCTCCTCGGAGGAGAGCAGGGTGTACGTCATCAGCACGCCCATCTCCTCTTTGCGGTTCTGAAGGCCGTAGATGTAAGCGTAGCACTTCGCCTGTGCCAGATGTACCGGAACCGGCTCTTCCATCGTTTCGAGGTCACGGTACGTTCCCTTGATCTCCTCGATCACGGTCGTGGTTCCGTCCTCGTACATGCCGTCTGCTCTTCCCTCGACGCGCAGGATGAAATGCTCATATTCTTTTTCGTGAACCAGCGGAACCTCCGCACGGTAATCGGCGCCCCGTTTTTCTGAATCTGCTGATGCACCCGCGTTCCCGCCTGCATGGCATCCCGCTCGCCAAAACCGCCCGACGAGTTGTCCAGATCCCCGCTGCGCAGAATAAACTCCACCAGATTCCGCACGGAAATCCGGATCTCTTTCTTCTTCTCTTCCACTAGCCCGCTCCTTTTCTAACCAGACTATTCAGAGCCCCATCTCGATTCCGCTGCGCTGCATCTCGATGTGGCTTCTCGCCATATGAAATTCCAGAAAAGAACGCTCATTCATGCAAGCATGATTCGTGTCCTTTTCTGGAATTCGCATGGCTCTGAATAGTTATCATTATACAGAAAAAAGGAGACTGCCGCAACAGTCTCCTTTTTTCTCTCTGAAGTTATGTGTCTCGTGTGATTAGTTTTTCTTCAGAAAGTCCCCTGCGCAAATTCTGTCTCTACTCTCGCTGGCGGCGCAGGCTGAATTTTTTTCGTTTCCCTTAATAAAATTTATGCTACAGCAAATTTCTGCAGGGTTTTATTGAATGCCGGACTGTCACCATAGCAGTGTACGGTGAGATCACGGTTCAGATCCATGCTGAGGATGCAAGAATGGATTTTGCATCAATAATAACGCGGTTGTAAAAAATGTCAATATCAAAATCACATTTGGAAGCTGCTTTTACAAACTCCTCTACTTCCTCAGTTCCATTGAGTCTTACTACGCAGTGTGACATACGATTCACCTCTTTCTTAATCAATAGCTGTTTGTTTTCCTATCGTTGAGGTAGATTATGCACTTTTTCTCTTTAAATGTCAATATTGAATTTATTTCCTTGTTTTTGCCATATTATGCATGTTTTTTATGCAAGTTTTTCTCATTAACCCTTCATATTTGTCGCTTTTTGTCTCATTTGCGCAGTCGTGTGTAACCGGTTACACAAAATCCGTTTAAAATAAAATAGTTTTTGCCAAAAGAAACGTAAAAATCTTGTCAAAAAACCCGCTTTTCCTTGTAAAATCAAGGAAAAACGAGTTTTTCATGCCATTACTTGCTTCTATATTTAATGATTAGATGTTGATCTTTGCAATATCGGTGTTATCCACTTCTGCAAATCTTCCTTCGTCCACCAGCTCGGCAAACTCCGGATGAATCGGCATTTTGCGAGAACCGGCACGCCGATCTCGGCTGCGATCTCGTCGATGTGGCTTTCGCCGAAAATGGACAGCTTTTTGCCGCAGTCCGGACATACGAGGTAGCTGTAGTTCTCTACGATACCGAGCACCGGAACGCTCATCATCTGTGCCATCTTGTAGGCTTTCATGACGATCATGCGCACCAGATCCTGCGGGGAAGATACGATCACTACGCCGTCTACCGGAAGAGACTGGAAAACGGTCAGCGGAACATCACCGGTTCCTGGCGGCATATCGACGAAGAGATAGTCCAGGTCGCCCCAGATGACGTCGGTCCAGAACTGTTTTACGGTTCCTGCGATGACAGGTCCTCTCCAGATGACCGGCTCTTCCTCGCCCGGAAGCAGGAGGTTGATGGACATTACCTTTACGCCGTTTGCTGCAACTGCCGGGTAAACGCCCTTGTCATCTACGTTTGCAGGTCCTTTCAGGCCATACATTTTCGGGATGGACGGTCCTGTGATATCGGCATCGAGGATACCAACCTTGTAGCCTCTTTTGCTTTCTGGTTTGCCAGAGATGCGGTTACCATGGATTTACCAACACCGCCCTTGCCGCTGACAACGCCAATGACATGTTTGATCGAAGAATCGGCATTCAGATCAATATGAAAATCCGGTTTGCCCTGTCCTGCTTTGCTTGGACATCCTTCGCAGCTTTCTTTGGAACAGCTCGAATTGCTGCATTCTTTTGCCATGTTTCTTTCCTCTTTTCTTGTTTTTCTTGCTTATTTGACAAAGCGGTCGATCGCCTTATTCAGCTCCTGAATCGCTTTTGTGTCCCCATGCTCGACTGCATCGACGATGCAATGTTCAATGTGATCCTCCAGGATAATTTTTCCTGTATTGTTAATGGCCGCCTTCACGGCAGACAGCTGGATCAGAACCTCAGTGCAGTCCCGGCCTTCCTCTACCATCGCTTGATCGACTCCATGTGTCCGATCGCGCGGGAGAGGCGGTTTAAGACTGCTTTGTATTGTATGATGGTGCCGTGGGCGTGATCGTGGGAATGCTCGATCACGGTGCCGTCTTCCAGCACATGCGTGTGTTTTTCTTCACTCATCGTTTTTTTCTCCGCTTTTCTGGTATTTTCTGCGCGATTCAGATTTCTGTAAACGTAAACCGCTGGCGGATGCCGGAGGTCTCAATGTCAAAGACCAGAGATCCGTCCGCTTCCACCGTTTTTTCATATTTTAAGTTTTTGTCCGGAAATTTCTGACGGATATACGCCTCCGGGTCATCCGTCTCGATCTCGTCGAAAAAGACGTCCCGCATCTGATTATTGGCACACTCATTAAAAATCTCCCAGACGGTCTCGTACTCTTTTTTCATCCTGTCACTCTCCGTTTCGTAAGACTTCTCCGCACTGGCTCCACTCGCCAAGCAGCCGCTCCATAGACCATGCGGCGTTCGCGGGACTCGTCGACGGAAGGCGAACCGCTTCCCGTCCCAGCTGCTTCTCCTGGTACTTCCGGTAATACTTCCACGCGGTCGCCCCGTTGCAGTAAATCTGCCGGATATCGGCGCATTCCAGAATGTCCTGCAGCGGATTCGGCACAACATCGCGGATGCTCGCATCGCTCGAGCCTGTGATGACGCAGGACGCGATCACATCCCAGACAGCGATATGATTCCGGAGCAGAAACGCCTTCTTCTCTTCCACGGTCTGCGGCACCTCTTCCCCGCACACGGCTGCCGTCACTTTCCAGAAACGGTTCTGCGGATGGCCGTAAAAAAATCCGGTCTCCCTGGATTTTACGGACGGAAAACTGCCGAGAATCAGAATCCGGGAATCGGCGCGGTAAACCGGCGGAATCGGATGCACCACCGGTGCTCATTTTTGTTCTCGTCAGGTCGGCTCATCTTCATCAAACTCCACTACCGTATAGAATCCTCTCGGTGTCTCTTTTACTTCTTTTACGATTCCCTTCCGGGACTGCAGCCTCTCATACGCCTGATAATTCCTGCTCATGGCCACTGCCGGGGTAATCGTATAATAATAGGAGGTAGGCAGTGCGCTTTCTGTCACGTTGACTTCCTGGCCTTCCTCGAGAAGTCCCTGTCGCTCCATTTTAAATTCCATCTGCCGCATATTCCTCATCCTCCTTTTTGCAGCGGGCAAAAGATACGCCCATGGGGTATTTTATCACACTTTTCCGAAAAAGAACAGGGGTTTTCGACAGAAAAAGGGCGGTACCGCCCTCTTCCTGCTTATTTTTTATTCTTCAGAAAGTGCTACTCTCTCTTTGATGATACATGTGCGAAAAAAAGAAAGAATCCGGCCGCCCAGAGACCGGATTCTTTCTTCTTATATAAATATAAAACGCATTTCTTTTTAGTGATGGAACAGACGGATTCCTGTAAATGCCATCGCCATGTTGTACTTGTTGCAGCACTCGATGACAGCGTCATCACGAACCGATCCGCCCGGCTCTGCGATGTACTGGACGCCGCTCTTGTGTGCGCGCTCGATGTTGTCGCTGAACGGGAAGAAGGCATCGGAACCTAAGGTTACGCCCTTCATCTGGTCGAGCCATGCACGTTTCTCTTCTCTTGTGAAGACTTCCGGTTTTACTTTGAAGATCTTCTCCCATGCGCCGTCTGCGAGAACATCCATGTACTCCTCGCCGATGTAAACGTCGATCGCATTGTCACGGTCTGCGCGGCGGATGCCGTCTACGAACTGCAGATCCAGCACCTTCGGCACTGACGCAGGAACCAGTTGTCGGCTTTCTGTCCGGCAAGACGGGTGCAGTGCACACGGGACTGCTGGCCTGCGCCGACACCGATGGCCTGACCGTCTTTGACGAAGCATACGGAGTTGGACTGGGTATATTTTAAGGTAATCAGTGCAATCTTCAGATCGCGTTTTGCTGCTTCCGGAATCTCTTTGTTCTCGGTTACCACGTTGGAGAGCAGCTCATCGTCGATCGGCAGCTCCTGGCGGCCCTGCTCAAAGGTAATGCCGAAGACCTGTTTGTGCTCGAGCGGAGCCGGACGGTAATTCTCGTCGATTTTGATGACGCAGTAGTTACCTTTTTTCTTTGCTTTCAAGATTTCCAGTGCTTCATCGGTAAATCCCGGAGCGATGACACCGTCAGAAACCTCACGTTTGATCAGGGATGCCGGTGTCTTTGTCGCAGACATCAGAAAGTGCGATAAAGTCGCCGAAAGAAGACATACGGTCTGCGCCTCTGGCTCTTGCATAAGCGCATGCTAACGGAGAAAGCTCTCCCATATCGTCTACCCAGTAAATTTTACGCAGGGTCTCGTCCAGCGGAAGACCTACGGCTGCACCTGCCGGGGAAACGTGCTTGAAGGAAGTTGCTGCTGGAAGACCGGTGGCTGCTTTCAGCTCACGTACCAGCTGCCAGCCATTGAAGGCATCCAGAAAATTGATATAGCCCGGACGGCCGCTTAATACTTCGATCGGAAGATCTCTGTCATCATCCATGTAAATTCTGGAAGGTTTCTGGTTCGGGTTGCATCCGTATTTTAACGCTAATTCTTTCATGATTTTCTCCTTTCGCAAAACACTCGATTTCTTATTTATTTTTATTCACGATTCTTGTCTCATACTTGCCGGTTGCAATGTCGATATAGCGTGTGAAGAGGGACACCTTGTTGTCCTCGTTTAAGCTGCTCCAGAGCAGTTCGGTGAAAGCATCGATGTCATCCGGAATCTCGACCAGTTTTGGCTCACCCTCAAAGCTTGGCAGCGGATTGCCGTCGTGCATGTAGGTGTGGATGAAATGGCCTTCCCCTGCTACACAGTTATCATAGGAGAAGGTGTAGCGGTTGCACTGGGACGGATCGCCGTTGTTGCTCTTTAAGATCGACATCTGGTAGCCGTACGTTCCGTTCTCTACGTGCATCACACCGGAAATACGAGGAGTGTAGTTCGGTGCATCCGGCTCAAACTCTCTGCTTCGAAGGGATACCTCAACGTTTTTCCCTGCTCCAGTCCTTCGTATACGGTATCGGTCTGGTCTCCGTTTGTTACGATCGTATCATTTCCCAGAACGCGTACTGGTGCGTAGATGATCAGGCTCGGATCTTCCAGCTTCGACGGATCAAACGCCTGTGTGCGGATTCCCTCACCCTCCTCAACAAAGACACGGTTGCGGCTGTTCTGGCTTCTGCCCATAATAAAGTATCCGGCAACGGCTTTTGTGCCGTCTTTGGATCTGCCGATCACAATTCCTCTTCCTGGATATGCATTTCCTTTTAATTCCTGTTCCAGTGATACTTTTTTCATCTTCTGATCTCCTTTTCAAGGTGGCTGGAATGGGATTTTCTGTTTTTGGATAAAAAAACAGACCCACTCCCCCAAGCATTCTTCTGCCCAGACGGTCGGCCTCTTCTCACGCTATACTCCCTGTGGTCATTTCCACTTCCGTCAGTCGTATAACTGCCTTTACCTTAACATGGAAAATCCCGCCTGTCAAGGGACACGGCGGGATTTTTTTAAATGAAATTTTCAGAATGCACGAAGACAGCTCCGGTAAACGCCCCGGTGGATTCTGCAAATGTGCGGGTGAACGTCAACTTAGAACCCCTCTCTGTGACGCTCTTTTCGCAGTTCATAGCGGCGTTTTCCGCCCTCCCACTCAGCTTCCTGCTCCGGGGATTCCAGAATCAGGCCCGGGACGGGAAGTGCGCGGCCGTTCTCGTCGATGGCCACCATCACCACGTAGGCACGGTTGATCATTTTCCGAATGCCGGTCGCAAGCTCTTCCACGTACGTGTCGACGCGCACCTCCATTGAGGTGCGTCCGACATACGTCACTCTTCCGACCAGTACGACGGTGTCGTTCAGAAAAGCAGGATGCTTGAAGTTCAGATTGTCGATGCACGCGGTGGTGATTTCGTGGCCGCAGTGGCGGCGTCCCACCAGACCGGCAAGCTCATCGATCCACGCGACCAGCTGGCCGCCGAACAGACGGCCATAGCCGTTGATATGGCGGTGCATCAGAAGATACGACTGCTCTGTCTCAGAATCTTTTACGCGTTTCTCTGCCATTTCTTCCATTTTACCAATACGCTCCTTTTCACATCCTGTTTTTTGTATCTTTATACGTTCGCAAGCGCCTGATCAAGGTCTGCAATGATATCGTTCACATCCTCAATGCCGACTGACAGACGGATCAGATCCGGCAGAACACCGGCTTCGATGAGCTGCTGATCGTTCAGCTGGCGATGGGTATGGCTTGCCGGGTGCAGAACGCAGCTTCTTGCATCGGCAACGTGTGTTACAATTGCTACCATTTTCAGGCCGTTCGTGAAGCGCATCGCGCCGTCTCTTCCGCCCTTTGGTCCGAAGCAGAGAACGCCGCAGGTTCCGTTCGGCATGTATTTTTCTGCCAGCGCATGGTATTTGCTGTCTGCAAGGCCTGCTACTCAACCCATGCTACCTTCGGGTGGTTTTTCAGGAACTCTGCCACTTTCTCGGCATTTCTGCAGTGACGCTCCACGCGCAGGTGCAGGTCTCCAGACCGACATTCGTCAGGAATGCATTCTGCGGGGACTGGCACGCTCCCATATCACGCATCAGCTGTGCGGTTGCTTTTGTGATATACGCTTTTTTACCGAATTTCTGCGTATAAATCACGCCGTGGTACGATTCGTCCGGTGTAGTAAGGCCCGGGAATTTGTCTGCATGCGCATCCCAGTCGAAGTTTCCGGAATCGACAATCGCTCCACCGAGCGCCATTGCATGGCCGTCCATGTATTTTGTGGTGGAATGGGTGACAATATCTACACCGAACTCGAACGGACGGCAGTTGATCGGGGTTGCAAAGGTGTTGTCGCAGATCATCGGAACGCCGTGCTCATGTGCAAGTTTAACAAACTTGTCAATGTCAAGTACAACACCTGCCGGGTTGGAAATCGTCTCGGCAAAGACAGCTTTGGTGTTCGGCTGGAATGCTTTTTCCAGCTCATCTGCCGGCGCATCCTGGTCCACGAGGGTAGTCTCGATGCCGAATCGTTTTAAGGTAACGGCGAGCAGGTTGGAGGTTCCTCCGTAAACCTTTGCCGCGCAGACAACGTGGTCGCCTGCCTCACAGATGTTGGTAACAGCAAGCATCGTTGCCGCCTGGCCGGAAGATGTGAGCATGGCTGCCACGCCGCCCTCCAGATCGCAGATTTTCTGTGCTACGACGTCGTTCGTCGGGTTCTGCAGACGGGAATAGAAATATCCCTCCTCCTCCAGATCGAACAGTTTTCCCATTTCCTCGCTGGTTGCATATTTGAATGTTGTGCTCTGGTAAATCGGAAGTACACGCGGCTCACCGTTTTTCGGCTGCCATCCTCCCTGTACACAGATTGTGTCCTGGCTGTATCCCATAATTTTTCTCCCTTCTGTAAGTGAAACCGGTCCACCGGGCCGATTTCTGCTGTGCTCAGCGCCATAATAATACCCCCACCCGGGATGCCCAGGCGAGGGTATCGCTTTTTCCTATTATAACTCTGTTTGTTCTTTCCTGCAACTATATGCGCACAGATTTAGGAGAGATATTCATCCACATATTTCTGGATATTGGAAGCATTCACAATCTTCTGCGCCTGGCCGTCCTCCACAACGAGAAGAGTCGGTGCCTGCATGATGCCGTACTGTGCGGCAAGATCCGGGTGACGCTCTGCGTCGATCACCTCATACTGCTCCTCGGCGAGCATTTCTTTTGCCATTTTGCAGTTCGGGCAGGTGCTTGTCGTGAACAGGTACATGCCGTCTTCCTCGATTTTATCTGCTGCTGCAGCGGCTTTCGGCTCTTCTTTTCCAGCGGCCTGCTCTGCCAGTTTCTCTGCTGCGCCGTACGATTTCATTTTCTGCTCCGGCGATTTGGAGTGGATGATATCATATACAGTTCTGTTCTTGTACTCCTGGCGTTTTCCGTCGTTCCAGTTCTTGACCGGACGGTAATATCCCGTGATACGGCTGTAAACCTCTGCCTCTTTTCCACAGATCGGACATGTAAAATGCTCGCCGGCGAGATAGCCGTCGTTCGCACAGACAGAATACGTCGGGGACAGCGTGTAGTACGGCAGTTTGTAGTTCTCTGCAATCTTCCGCACAAGGGAAGCTGCTGCTTTCCAGTCCGGCAGTTTTTCGCCAAGGAACGCATGGAATACAGTTCCCGAGGTGTACAGCGTCTGCAGATCATCCTGAATATCAAGCGCAGAGAAAATATCCTCGGTATAGTCCACCGGCAGATGGGAGCTGTTGGTGTAGTACGGGGTATCTCCCTCATGGCCTGCGGTCTTGATATCCGGCCATTTTGCACGGTCGTGTTTTGCCAGACGGTATGCGGTCGACTCCGCCGGAGTTGCCTCAAGGTTGTACAGATCGCCGTACTCCTCCTGGTAATCAGAAAGACGCTCTCTCATATGGTTCAGAACTTCTTTCGTAAACTGCTGTGTCTTCGGATCCTCCAGACCCTTTCCGAGCCATGCGGCATTTAAGCCGGCCTCGTTCATACCGATCAGACCGATGGTTGAGAAGTGGTTCTCAAACGTTCCAAGGTACCGTTTCGTATATGGATACAGTCCCTCGTCCAGGAGGCGGGTAATGACCTCACGTTTCGTCTTTAACGAACGTGCGGCAATATCCATCATATGATCGAGACGGCGGTAGAACTCTTTCTCATCTTTGGACTGATATGCGATACGCGGCATATTGATGGTGACAACGCCGACCGATCCGGTGCTCTCGCCGGAACCGAAGAATCCGCCAGTTTTCTTTCGAAGCTCACGCAGATCCAGGCGGAGACGGCAGCACATGGAGCGCACGTCGCTTGGTTTCATATCGCTGTTGATGTAGTTGGAGAAGTACGGGGTACCGTATTTTGCAGTCATTTCGAACAGCAGACGGTTATTCTCCGTATCGGACCAGTCAAAATCGGATGTGATGGAGTAGGTCGGGATCGGGTACTGGAAGCCTCTTCCGTTGGCATCTCCCTCGATCATCGTCTCGATGAACGCTTTGTTGACCATATCCATCTCTTTTTTACAGTCTTTGTACTTGAAGTCCATCTCCTTGCCGCCGACGATCGCCGGAAGCTCCGCGAGGTCATCCGGTACGGTCCAGTCGAGTGTGATGTTGGAGAACGGTGCCTGGCTTCCCCAGCGGCTCGGTGTGTTGACGCCGTAGATAAACGCCTCGATGCACTTCTTCACTTCGCCGTAGCTTAAGTTGTCCACTTTGACGAACGGCGCCAGATACGTATCAAATGAAGAAAATGCCTGCGCACCTGCCCACTCGTTCTGCATAATGCCGAGGAAGTTGACCATCTGGTTGCACAGAACCGAAAGATGTCTTGCCGGAGAAGAAGTAATCTTTCCGTTGATGCCGCCAAGTCCTTCTTTGATGAGCTGTTTTAACGACCATCCTGCACAGTAGCCGGTCAGCATCGACAGGTCGTGGATGTGAATATCCGCGTTGCGGTGTGCCTCGGCGATCTCGTCATCATAAATCTCTGATAACCAGTAGTTGGCTGTGATCGCGCCGGAATTGCTTAAGATCAGACCGCCGACAGAATACGTTACGGTCGAATTCTCTTTGACACGCCAGTCCTCTACTTTTACGTAGCTGTCCACGATCTCTTTGTAGTCTACGATCGTCGATTTCATGTTGCGGATTTTTTCCCTCTGCTTGCGGTACAGAATGTAAGCTTTTGCCACTTCTGCGTAGCCGCACTGGATCAGCACGTTCTCCACGCTGTCCTGAATTGCCTCCACTGAAATTTTTCCGTCTTTGATCTTGGACTGAAAGTCCGCTGTTACGCGCAGTGCCAGCATCTGAAGCATGTCATCGCTGAACTGCATATCTTTTGCGCCGAATGCTTTTCCAATCGCATCGGTAATCTTTTTCATCTGGAACTCTGCAATCGTTCCGTCTCTCTTTTCTACCTGAAACATGGAATCCCTCCTGTTAATTCAACCGTTTCTGCAAGGCCTTTTTAAGGTTCCACTCTTTGCAGTGTCTGAACCATATGATAGCAGAGCATGTTTCTCCCGTCAATAGTAAAAAGTACCATATCTAGTGTGAAATTTTCTAACATCACTAGATATGGTACTTTTACTTGTATTCTGTCCCTTCCATTTTTCGGCGCTGTACGGCGCTTAAAGGGATGTACTGCCGTTTTTAAGCCCGCTTGCCATACCTCTATACCCTCGGATAGATATCCTTCGGTACATAGGCTTTTACGCGGATGCCTTCCGGCAGATATTCTTCTTCGAGCAGAATTCCGTATCCGCGGATCAGTGAAATCGTTCCCGCCTTATCGTACGGATAGAGGCGCTCGATATAGATTTTTCCCTCCATCATCCACGAGGAGAGTAAATTTTTGAGGTCTTCGAGTCCCTGTCCTGTTTTGGCAGAGACCGCAAGGCTCGCGTCTGCCCGGAAATCTTTTACAACCATCGGGGCGAGAAGCTTATCCTGCTTGTTCAGCAGGGTGACGATCTTTTTGTCCTCAACTTTCAGTTCCCGCAGCGTATCGTACACGACCTGCATCTGCAGCTCCATCTGCGGATTTGACGTATCCACAACGTGGAGAATATAGTCGGCATACCGTGCTTCCTCCAGCGTACTGCGGAATGCATCGATCAGATGATGTGGCAGCTTATTGATAAATCCAACCGTATCGGTCAGCAGGATTTCCTGTCCATCCGGAAGGGTCAGTGACCGCGTCGTCGTATCCAGCGTGGAAAACAGCATTGCATCTGCCAGAATTTCCGATCCTGTCAGTGCATTTAAAAGACTGCTCTTTCCCGCTGACGTATAGCCTACGAGCGCGCTACCGGGATTTTGGAACGTTTTCTGCCTTCACGAAGGAGCTCTCTGTGCTGGCGTACTTCCTCAAGCTCACGTTTTAACTGCGTAATACGCGTGCGGATCAGGCGCCGGTCGGTTTCCAGCTTTTTCTCTCCCGGTCCTCTCGTACCGATTCCGCCGCCGAGACGGGAAAGCGATGTGCCAAGCCGGAAAGTCGGGACGCACGGTACTTTAACTGGGCCAGCTCAACCTGGATTTACCCTCGCTGCTCACGCGCGCGCCGCAAAGATATCCAGGATCAAAAGCGTACGGTCCATGATCTTGCATTCCAGTGCTTCCTCCAGCCCTTTTAACTGGATCGAGGAGAGCTCATCGTCGCAGATGATGCCCGTCGCATCGCAGGCGCGCACCAGAATTTTCAACTCCTCTAATTTTCCTTTTCCGATGTACGTTCCCGGATGAATGGCCTCTCGCACCTGCACCAGGCGGCCCTCCACCTTCGCACCGGCGGTGCTGGCCAGTTCCGCCAGCTCGTCGAGCGATTCTTCTGCGTTTGCGCCGCCGTTTTCCTGTACGCCGACCAGAATCACGCGCTCCTGTTCTTCTCTTAAATCAAACAATCCAACTTCCTCCGTCTGTTATCGGTTCTGGAGAAACGTATTTTCCCGCTGCGCCGCGGTGTTTTCCGGGTATGCTGCCAGAAAATCCGCCATCAGCGACTTCGCGGTATCAAAATCCGCCCGTTTTTCATAGGATACAATCTGGTTGAACAGCAGATTTTCCCGGTCGGAATCCTCCGCCGTTTTGAGTCCTTCCTCGATATACGAGAGTGCACTGTCCGTGTCGTTTTCCGCAAGTGCGCAGAGCGCCAGCCCGTTGTTGGCTGCCGCCGCAAAGCCATCTGTCGAAAGATACGAAGAAAACAGTGCTTTCGCCTCGTCGTTCTGACCATTGGAAAGGTAAACCTCGCCGAGCATTTCCATCGCCGCGCTGCTGCCGTCCTTCATTGCCTTCGAGAACGCTTTGACCGCCTCGTCCTGCTCCTCCAGATAGTAGTATGCACAGCCGATATTATAATAATCCTCGGTCGTTTTCGGCTCAATCTTCACTGCCGCTTCGAGGTAACGGTCTCCGTCCGCCTTCATGCTGCTCTCCTGATACAGCTCGTAAATGTCAAGGCAGAGCTGATAGCTCTCCTTCGTCTCCACTGCCGCATCAAAATCCACCTTCGCCTGCTCGTAATTCTTCTGCAGGAAGTACGCGCGTCCCCTAAGGAACAGCGCATCGGCATCGGCCTTTTCTTCCTGAATATTGGTGCAGATCTCAATGGCTCCATCCAGATCTCCGGCCTGTACGCAGGTTTCCGCCTCGTAATACATGACATCGCGCGAAAACTCCGCGTCTTTGTGCTTCATGCTCGAAAGACTGCTCTTGAAAGCCTCTTTTGCCTTGTCATACTCCTGGCTTTTCAGATAAGCGATGCCGAGCGACCGGTAGCTCTCCGCCAGTCGTCGCCTGCCTTTACGGCTCCCTCCAGCATCGCAATCGACGTTACGTAGTCCTTCTGTTCGAGCGCCTCGATGCCCTTTTTATAAAGCTTTGAATTTTTATTTTCACAGCCGCCAAGCACCATTGCCGCCGCCAGAAAAAAGATTACCAGTCTTTTTTTCATTCTGTCACAAGTCCTTCTTTATGCATCACAGAAACAACCTGGTCTACGTATTTTGCACACGTTGCGTCGTCCGGTGCTTCCACCATGACACGGATCACCGGCTCGGTGCCGCTCTCTCTTACGAGGATGCGTCCGTCATCGCCCAGGGCCTCTGCTACGTCTTCTACTGCTTTCTGTACTGCCGGGTTGGCCTTTGCAGCTGCTTTGTTTGCCACGCGGACATTCTTTAAGAGCTGCGGGTAAATCACTACCTCGCTGTCAGGGTGCTGAGCGGGAGTTTCTTATCTATCAGCACTTCCATCACCATCAGGGAGGTCAGGATTCCGTCACCGGTCGTCGCGTGCTTGCTGAAAATGATGTGGCCGGACTGCTCTCCGCCGAGAGAATAGCCGTTTGCCATCATGTTCTCGCACACGTATTTGTCGCCGACTGCCGTCTTCTCATACCGGATACCGCGCGGTCACACGCTTTGTAAAGACCGAGGTTTGACATGATCGTGGTCACGATCGTATCTCCGTTTAACTGGCCTTTTTCTTTTAAGTATTTACCGCAGACGTACATGATCAGGTCTCCGTCTACCACATTTCCCAGGTCATCGACAGCGATGCAGCGGTCTGCGTCTCCGTCGTAGGCAAATCCGACATCGAGGTGTTTCTCTCTTACGTATTTCTGAAGCTCTTCGATGTGGGTGGAACCACAGCCGCGGTTGATGTTTGTTCCGTCCGGCTCGTTGTGGATCACATATGTCTTGGCGCCGATGGCATCAAACACGCTCTTGGCTACGGAAGAGGCACTTCCGTTGGAGCAGTCGAGTCCGACTCTCATGTTTTTAAAGGATTTTGTCGGAATCGAGATCAGGTGTCCAATGTAGCGGTTCCTTCCGGCTGCAAAATCCACGGTACGTCCGATGTCTTCTCTCGTTGCGAACGGGATCTTCGGTGTTCCGTCGTCGATGTAGGCTTCGATCTGCGCTTCGATGTCGGCTTCCAGTTTCTGTCCCAGGCCATTGATGACTTTGATTCCGTTGTCATAGAACGGGTTGTGGCTGGCGGAGATCATAATTCCGCAGTCAAAGTTTTCGGTACGGACAACATAGGAAACGCTCGGTGTGGTCGTTACGTGCAGCAGATAAGCGTCTGCTCCCGATGCGGTCAGTCCTGCTACCAGCGAATATTCGAACATGTAGCTGGAGCGTCTGGTGTCTTTTCCAATGACGATCTGTGCTTTGTGGTCTTTTCCGAAATACCATCCGAGGAATCTTCCCACTTTATATGCATGCTCAACCGTCAGATCAATGTTTGCTTCTCCGCGAAATCCATCTGTTCCAAAATATTTACCCATGGTATGCTCCTTTCCCCTTTCGGGCAGAAAGCGTGTCTGAAATTTTTTGCAATCATTCAAACACGCTTTTTCTGGTTATTCACTCAAATAACAAAATATCGTAATTAGTCGTACAGCTTCTCGCTGTATACGCCGTCCGCAATCAGTTTGCGGAATGCTTCTGTTACGGAAGCTTTGTCTTCCTGATACGTTACGCCGAACCACTCTGCGTCGGTCGGAAGAACTTTTACTTCTGCTTTTCCTGCGTGCAGCAGCTCGTCGATGTAGATCGGAAGGAGGTACTCGCCTTTTACATCTCCCTCTTTCTGTGCAGAAAGGAATTCAACAAAGCCTTTCTCCAGAAGATCAATGAACTCCGGCTGCAGTCCCCACATGTTCATGGAAACAAGGGAGTTTTTGTCGATCGGATCAACCGTTCCGTCTTCTTTTTCAACGCCTGCGCCCTCTGCGGTCTTTACGATGTTTTTCGTCTCGTTGACACCGGTCAGGTTTCCGTTTTCATCAACGACGCAGACACCTCTTGTAACACCGCCGTTGTCACTTAAGGTGTTTCCAAGCACGAATCCTGCCATGGAGATCGGCATAACTTCATCCACATCATGCTCCTGTACAAGGTAGTCGTGCAGTTTTACGAACGGATCTTTTCCGTAATAGTCATCAGCATTGATAACAGCAAACGGCTCTTTTACAAGACCTTTGCAGGCAAGAACGGCCTGGCCGGTTCCCCACGGTTTGGTACGGCCTTCCGGTTTTGCAAAGCCTGCCGGCAGATCATCGAGCTCCTGGAATGCATATTCCACCTCTGTGATTTTGCTGATGCGGTTGCCGATGACTTCCTTGAAATCTTTCTCCAGATCCTTGCGGATGATGAAGACTACTTTGTTGAAGCCGGCTTCCAGTGCATCGTGGATGGAATAATCCATGATGATCTCCCCGTTTGGTCCTACTGGCTCAAGCTGTTTGATTCCCTTTCCAAATCTGCTGCCGATTCCGGCTGCCATGATCACAAGTGCTGTTTTCTTCATAGCGTTTTCCCTTTCTCTTTTCCCCTTTTTTCTCCTGTTTATTCTATCAACAATCGATCCTGTAGACCAATCGTGATTCGCAGCGTTTATTATTATGCTTCTTCCTGCATGCTGCTCAGCTTTGCGGCCTGATCGGCTGCAATCAGACTGTCGATGATTTCATCCAGATCGCCGTTCATGATGGCGTCCAGTTTGTATAAGGTCAGTTTGATTCTGTGATCCGTCACACGTCCCTGCGGGAAGTTGTACGTACGGATCTTCTCGGAGCGGTCTCCCGTTCGACCTGGCTCTTTCGAAGCTCGGCCATCTCATCGTGCTGTTTCTGCTGCTCTAAGTCGTACAGACGGGCACGCAGAATCTTCAGTGCCTTGTCCTTATTCTTTAACTGTGATTTCTCATCCTGGCAGGAAATGACGATGCCGCTCGGGAAGTGGGTCAGACGGACTGCTGAGTCGGTCGTATTGACACACTGGCCGCCGTTTCCGGAAGCACGGAATACATCGAATTTGTAATCTTTCGGGTCGATCTGTACTTCGACGTCGTCCACCTCCGGCATGATCGCTACGGTCATGGTTGAGGTATGGATTCTTCCGCCGGACTCGGTTTCCGGCACACGCTGTACGCGGTGTGTGCCGCTCTCGTACTTCATCCGGGAGTACGCGCCTGCTCCGTTGATCAGAAGTGTTGCGTCTTTAAAGCCGCCGATTCCGTTTTCATCGGCGCTGGTCAGCTCTGTTTTCCAGCCGCGGCTCTCTGCGTATTTGATGTACATACGGCAGATTTCTGCGGTAAAGAGTGCCGCCTCGTCTCCGCCGGCACCTGCGCGGAACTCTACGATACGTTCTTGTCATCGTTCGGGTCTTCGGCAGAAGCAGGACTTTGAGCTCCTGCTCCAGCTCCTCTACGCGTTTTTTTCGCATCGGAGAGTTCTTCTTTCAGCATTTCGCGCATCTCTTCGTCGGATTCCTCCTCGAGAAGCATCAGGCTCTCTTCGATGGTCTGTTTCTGTGTTTTATAGTCCTTATATGCGTCTGCGATCGGCTGGAGTTCTGCCTGCTCCTTCATCAGCTTCTGGAACTTCGCCGCATCGGCAGCGACGTCCGGCTCGCTTAACTGATTCAGTACCTCCTCGAGACGCATGAGGATATCATCAAGTTTATCAAACATAAAATGACTGCTCCTTTTTACTGTTTTCGTCTGTTTATGATGTCATTATGGTGTCAAAATTAAAATTCATTTCTGTCAGGGTTTTTTGTGCCAGATACCGGCCACCACGCGGTCCAGGCCTGCCAGATCTTTCAGAACCTGTACATCGGCAAAGCCGTGGGTTTCCATCAGCTCCCGCACTTCATCTCCCTGATCGTATCCAATTTCAAAACAGAGCTTTCCGCCCTCTTTTAAATAGCTTCCTGCCTGCTCTGTAATCTTCCGGTAAAAGACAAGACCGTCCGCACTGCCGTCGAGTGCCATCCGCGGCTCATGGTCGCGCACCTCCGGCATCAGCGTTTCAATCACATCCGTGCGGATATACGGCGGATTGCTTGCGATCACATCGAAGGTTCCCTCGATGTTTTCAAATAAGTTGCTCTTTACGAACGATGCCCGTCCGCCCACCTGTGCGCCGTTCTTTTCCGCAACCTGTAAGGCTTTCTCGGAGAGATCCGCGCCGATTCCCGTGCAGTCCTCTCTCGTTACAAGAAGCGATATGAGAATGCATCCCGAACCGGTGCAGAGATCGAGAATCCGTGCATCTTTTGGAAGGCCGCGGAGCGCTTCCTCCACAAGAATCTCGGTGTCCTGCCGCGGAATCAGTACATGCTCATTCACAAAAACGGAATTCCGTAGAACCACGCCTCTCCGGTCAGCTGCTGCAGCGGAATGTGTTCGCCGCGCTTTCTGACCAGCGCTTCGTACTGCTCCTGCTGTTCTTTTGGCATTTCATCTTCACTGTGTACAAAGTAGGTGCTGTGGCTGATCCCGCAGACATACTCCAGTAAAAGCCATGCGTCCTGCCGGGCTTCCTCCACCCCCTGCTTTTGTAAGTACAGAATAGCGGATTCCAGTGCAGATTTCAAGTTTTTTCTATCGTGCACACTCATCGGTCACGGCTCCTCATGTTCTTTCTTTTCGGTTTTGGCCGGGTACGTATAACCAAAGTTTTCGTTCAGATACGCTCTCCAGTCAAACACAGCCTCCACAGCGGCGATCGCAACCTCTGCCATCTCGGCATCCGGCTCGCGCGTCGTCAGGCGCTGCAGCATCAGGCCCGGTTTACTGATCAGGTTGACCAGTTTATTGTCACTTTTTCCCGCCAGGCGGATAATTTCATACGAAACGCCCGCGATCACCGGAATGAGAAGCAGGCGGATCACAATTTTCAGCAGCGGGGAATCGACCGGATGAACATGAAAAAGATGATGCTGATGACGATGACGTACATCAGAAAGCTCGTTCCGCAGCGCTTGTGCTCCCGGGAACTCTTTAAGACGTTTTCCACGTTCAGTTCCAGACCGTGCTCAACGCAGTTGATGCATTTATGCTCGGCGCCGTGGTACATGAACACGCGCTGAATGTCTTCCATACGGGAAATGGCTGCCAGATAGCCGAGGAACAGTGCCACACGCACAAAGGCCTCTGCCACCGCGGTCAGTGTCGTTCCGGCTCCCGCTTTGTGCAGCAGTTCGGACAGGAAGTACGGCACCATCAGAAAGAGAACGACGGCGATGACAACGGAAAATGTGACGGTTCCGTACATCATCAGCCTGTCTGTCTTTTCTTTTTTCGCTTTCTGCTGCTCCTCTTCCTCTTTCGTCGCCGGCTTTTTCTTTTCCTCCTCCTCGTCCTCATAGAACGAAGCGGAGTACATAAGGGAACTCATGCCGACGATCATCGAATCGGCAAAGCTGAAGACACCGCGCAGAATCGGAACTTTTAAGAGCTCCTTGTGCTTCGTCAGCGGCTTGTGCTGCTCTACTTTAACCTCAATCTCCCCGTCCGGCCGGCGTACTGCGACGGAATAGCGGTCCTTGTTCATCATCATGACGCCTTCCATCACGCCTGGCCGCAATATTGGATGATTTCATAATTTACGTTTACCTCCTCAAAGGGGATTTTCTGCATCCGTAACGCAAGAACGGCTGAGATCTTCCAACCTCAGCCCGTTTTTCATCTTGCTTGATTCAATTCTTATTTCATGCCGTATTTCTTGTTGAACTTCTCGATACGTCCACGAGCTGCAGCAGCTTTCTGCTGGCCAGTGTAGAACGGATGGCATTTAGAACAGATCTCAACGTGGATCTCTTTCTTGGTAGAACCTGTTACGAAAGTATTTCCGCAGTTGCAGGTAACAGTTGCCTGATGGTATTCTGGATGGATTCCTTCTCTCATTTTATTCACCTCTTCTTAATATTGTTATCTTCTCAGATTTACTCTGATGATTTCGTATTTCAGGCTGACAAAATCTCATCAACCTTGCACAGCTTTCTCATTGTATCACACAATTTTGAAAATTGCAAGCCTTATACTATTTTTTGTTTCTTTAAAATTTGAATCAGTTCGCCGTTGTTTCTGGTGCGGGCAAACATATTCAGAATATTTTCCACGGCTTCCTCGGATTTCATGCCGTTTAATGCCTTCCGCATATTGTAAACGGCCTCCTGCTCATCCGGTGTCAGAAGCAGATCTTCTCTTCTTGTTCCCGATTTGGCTATGTCGATGGCCGGGAAGACGCGGCGTTCCTGCAGTTTCCGGTCGAGCACGAGTTCCATGTTTCCGGTGCCTTTGAATTCCTCGTAAACGACATCGTCCATCTTGCTTCCGGTGTCCACAAGCGCCGTTGCAAGAATCGTCAGGCTTCCGCCCTCGCGCATGTTTCTGGCCGCGCCGAAAAACCGTTTCGGCATGTAGAGTGCTGCCGGATCGAGACCGCCGGAAAGGGTACGGCCGCTCGGCGGAACGGTCAGGTTGTAAGCTCTGGCGAGACGTGTGATGCTGTCGATGAAGATCGTAACGTCTTTTTTACTCTCCACAAGACGTTTCGCGCGCTCAATGACCATCTCGGACACGCGTTTGTGGTGCTCCGGCTGCTCATCGAAGGTGGAATAGATGACTTCCACATTCGATCCCTGAATCGCTTCTTTAATGTCGGTGACCTCCTCCGGACGCTCGTCGATCAGAAGGATGATCAGATACATCTCCGGGTTGTTCCGCAGGATGGATTTTGCCGCATCCTTCAAAAGCGTCGTTTTTCCGGCTTTCGGCGGGGAGACGATCATGCCTCGCTGGCCTTTTCCGATCGGACTTACAAGATCCACGATCCGCATCGCCATGCTTCCGCCGGGCGCTCAAGGCGCAGCCGCTCATCCGGGAAGACCGGTGTCATATCTTCGAAATTGCCGCGGCGCATGATCTGGTCGAGCGGCAGATTGTTGACGCTCTTTAAGTATAAAAGGGCGCTGAATTTTTCGGTTGCGGACTTTACTCTCGTGTTTCCGCGGATGATATCTCCCGTTTTCAGTCCGAAACGGCGGATTTGGGACGGGGAAACGTAGACATCGCTGTCGCCCGGCATATAGTTGTCGGAGCGGATAAATCCAAATCCGTCCGGCATGACCTCGAGGATGCCGCAGGCCTCCTGGCCGCTGTCGAGCGTGCTGGTTTCCTGACGCGGTTCCTGTCTCGTCTCTGGTCTTGCTTCCTGACGCAGCGGCTCCTGTCTCATTTCCTGCCCTGCTTCCTGATGCGGCTCCTGTCTTTGCTCTTCCTCACGGTTATTCTGATTATAATTCCGTGGTTCCTGAAATCTACGCTCATTGAAACGCGGCGCTCTTGGACGGTACTCCTGGCGCTCTCCGTTTTCACTGCGCTCTTCCCGGCGGACATACCGCGGTCTCTGGTACGGGCGCGCGGTGCCGTTTTCCGAGGTTTCCCGATTCTGGCGCTCCATACCGTCCTCCCGCTTTTCCTGCGGTTCCTGATTCTGATCCTGTACAGTTTCCGTCTTTTTTTTCCTCTTTTAGAACCGCCGGCTCTTCCATGTTTTTCTGGTTTTCTTTCTGATCTTCTTCCAGCATCCGCTCAATCAGCGCTTCTTTCCGCAGGGTGGAAATCCCCTTCATGTTTCTGGATTTTGCCAGCGCTTTCAGCGTGCTCAAAGGCAATGACTCATACTTTTCTCTTGTCATACCATTTTTCCTCTATCTATTCTCTATTTGATTTTCGGTTCTGTTTGGAGTTTTTAAGATATTTGATGCGCGAATATTTTTGCTGCAATTATTTAGAATCTGATTTTTGTCATTTTACTGCTGTGGATTTTTCTGCGGTTAGTGGGACTCGAACCCACACGCCGAAAGGCACAGGAACCTAAATCCTGCACGTCTGCCAATTCCGTCATAACCGCATATTATTTTTTCAAAAAAGAAAAACCCCATAGAAAACCTCCATGGGCGTTTTCTATGGGTTATTTAGTGAAGCATCGGGGATTCGAACCCCGGACAACTTGATTAAAAGTCAAGTGCTCTACCGACTGAGCTAATGCTCCGTATACTTTTGCATCCAACTGGGCTAGCTGGATTCGAACCAGCGAATGCAGCAGTCAAAGTGCTGTGCCTTACCGCTTGGCGATAGCCAATGTTTCGCCTTGCTGGCAGGGTGGATAAAGGGATTCGAACCCTTGGCCTCCAGAGCCACAATCTGGCGCGCTAACCAACTGCGCTATACCCACCATAATTACGACTTACAGTCTTTTTCACTATTTAATTTTAGTGAAGCGTGCTTGGAGGGATTCGAACCCCCGACCCACGGCTTAGAAGGCCGTTGCTCTATCCAACTGAGCTACAAGCACACAGCTTCTACAAAATTGTAGCAGCAAGCGGGTGATGGGAATCGAACCCACGTATCCAGCTTGGAAGGCTGGTGTTCTACCATTGAACTACACCCGCACGACATCGGGGTGACAGGATTCGAACCTGCGACCTCCTGGTCCCAAACCAGGCGCTCTAGCCAAGCTGAGCCACACCCCGTAAACAAGGTTTCCCGATTTGCGTTTAACCCTTTCGCGCTCGACGCAAGATTTATTATATTACATTGTTTTCGGTTTGTCAACACTTTTTTTCACTTTTTTCAAAATGTTTTTTGTGTTGTTTTGCTCTCACCGGACAACAAAGAGATCTTATCATATCTTTTCTCATCTGTCAACACCTAAATTGTATTTTTTTGACAAACTTTTTAAGGATTAGTCAGAACCTGCTCCGGTACTACCCTGTTTTCTTTGGAATAGTCATGTTAGTTGCGATAATTCATTCGATTTTGGCTGTTCTCCGCCCTTTTTCGACCCGTTTTTTAATCCAGATACTTGATTTCCACCGAAAGCTCATGCTCTTCGTTGATCGTCAGCATGGCATAGCTTGGTTTTCTTCCCATCTGACGCGGATACGTGAGGCTGCCCGGATTGACAATCCAGAGATTTCCACGCTTTTCTGCGACCGGCCGTGCGTATGGCCGAACAGTACGATATCCACACCCCTGGAAAGCGCCTCCGCATAGATTCCCTCCAGGCCGAGCGATACGCCGTAGTTATGACCGTGTGTGATAAAGGCACGGTAATCATCAATGTTCACCTGAATCTCCGCCGGGAGGTTTGAAAACCAGTCATTATTTCCCATGACCATATAGCACGGGCCGTTTACCTTGGATTTGATCAGGTCATCCATCCCTTCCACGTCACCGCAGTGGATCATGCCGTCGAACTCCTCACGTTCCATGGCCTCCTCAAGGTATACATCCGTCCATGGGTATCGCTCACTATCAGAAATTTCATACTCATTCTCTTCCCTCTTCTTATTTCAAATATGATGCAATCTGTTCTTTCATCGCCGCCAGTGCTTTTCCTCTGTGGCTGACTGCGTTTTTCTCTTCCGGAGAAGTTCTGCGGTCGTGCGGCTCATATCCGGCAGATAGAAAATCGGGTCATAGCCAAAACCGTTCTCCCCGCGTTCCTCGTAACCGATTTTTCCCTCGATCGTTCCTTTGGTGGTACAGACTGTTCCATCCGGGAAGGCGGCTGCAATCACACAGACGAATCGTGCCGTTCTTTTTTCCACCGGCACGCCCTCCAGGCGGTCAACGAGGCTCTGATTTTTGATGCGGTAGGACGTATCCTCTCCCATATATCTTGCCGAATAGACACCAGGCTCGCCGTTTAAGGCATCCACTTCCAGACCGGAGTCATCCGCCAGCACGATCGTGCCGCCGTCTGTGCATCCGGCAACGGTCTGTGCTTTGATTTTTGCATTCTCCTCAAAGGTTTTGCCGTTCTCATCGATCTCGACCGAAATGCCGGCTTCTTTCATCGAATAAATTTCCACCGGCAGATCCGCAAGGATTTCACGGATTTCTTTCATTTTGCCGGCATTTCCTGTTGCAAATACAATTTTTTTCATAACCGTTTTCCTTCTTTCACGCTGAAATAACTTGCGATCATTACTACCGTATGTTGTGAACGCAAACCACAAGAACCCTGTACACAAAAAAACGATCCCCCGTTTTAGTCCGGGGCTTTTGTAATCACACATTATTTTGCTTTTTTCTGATTTGCCAGAGTCTTGATCCATCGAAAGCCAGGATC
>ENA-OQAS01000103-OQAS01000103.1-human-gut-metagenome-genome-assembly--contig:-NODE-103-length-42040-cov-2.601126_pt1 | contig 42040 bp, 49 predicted proteins | sample MGYA00242733_ERZ504523 | MGnify/ENA primary metagenome ERZ504523 (study PRJEB26092, sample SAMD00036239) | human gut metagenome | host: Homo sapiens | study: EMG produced TPA metagenomics assembly of...
GGTTCGACCCTGTAGGTCCCATTTATTCATATGCCGATGTGGCTCAATTGGCAGAGCAGCTGATTTGTAATCAGCAGGTTATCGGTTCGAGTCCGATCATCGGCTTTTATACAATTTCATATTGTATATATGGGCAGATTCCCGAGTGGCCAAAGGGGACAGACTGTAAATCTGCTGCAAATTGCTTCGGTGGTTCGAATCCACCTCTGCCCATTGGAATTACTTTTTCAGTAATTGCATATAATAAAATATATTATCGCGGGATGGAGCAGTCTGGAAGCTCGCCGGGCTCATAACCCGGAGGTCATAGGTTCAAATCCTATTCCCGCAACTATGTGCCTAGTTAGCTCAGTTGGTAGAGCAGAGGACTGAAAATCCTCGTGTCTCTGGTTCGATTCCGGAACTAGGCACTTTTAATTGTATAGAGAACATATTGGTATAATTGGAAACGACACATGTGTGCATTGCTCACTGATTAACGAACAACACGCGTGTGTTTTCTATGCTCAAATTTATTTATATTAAAGGAGGGCAAAATTATGCCAAAGAAGAGTAGACTCGAAAATATTTTATTTACACTTGTTATGGCGTTTGTCATGGTGTATGCATGGTATGCTATAACATCGCAATCGACAAAGGCGGAATGACAAACGAAATTTTTCTGCTGGCGTTTCATGAAATACCGATTATGTGGCCGATCGCATGTATCCTGGAGTATTTTGTAGTGGAGAACTGGCAACGATGCTGGCGTTCGTCTGGTAAATCCGAAAGAAGACAAGCCGGTCTTTGTGACACTTGCAATCTGTTCTATGATTGTATGCCTGATGTGTCCGGTAATGAGTCTGATTGCCACGGTTTTGTTTGCACATCCGGGAAATCAGGTAATTGCGGTATGGCTGCAGAAACTTGCTTTAAACTTCCCAATGGCATTATGCTGGCAGATCTTTTTGCAGGACCATTTGTAAGAAACTTATTTACATGGGTGAAAAAAGCGATTCATCATAAATAAAATCATCATGAATAAAAAGAGGGTGCGCATAATGCGCACCCTCTTTTTGGGGGTAGGAAAATAATGAAAAATGGTAAAACTGCTTCCGGCACAAAACCGGAAACAAGAATTACTGTGATTAAGTATTAGCCCATAACCACTTCGACAGAGACTTCTGTCTTGCCGGTTGGTAATGGAATCGTATTTCCGTCTACGGCAATGCCATCAACGGTCATGGAAGCAACACCCTTTTCTACGTGTTTTGGGTTACGGACGCTGATGTGATAGGTCACACCACGGAAGTCACGTTTTGCTTCGAAACCATCCAGAGTGGATGGAATACATGGATCGACGGTCAATCCGTCGTAATCCGGACGAATTCCGAGAATATACTGGGAAACGTCCAGGAATGTCCACGCTGCAGTACCGGTCAGCCAGCTGTTCTTGGCTTCTCCAAAGTTTGGAGCATCTTTTCCGGCAATCATCTGCGAATATACATAAGGTTCGGTACGGTGAATTTCGCTGATATCTTCGATATATGCAGGACAGGTTCTTGTATATACCTGCCATGCACGGTTTCCACGTCCGACAACGGTTTCTGCAATGGAAATCCAAGGATTGTTGTGGCAGAAGATACCGGCATTTTCTTTATATCCTGGTGGATAAGAGGAAATTTCACCAAGTTCAACATGGTATCTGTGATAAGGTGGCTGAAGAAGTACAATACCGTATTTAGTATCCAGATATTTTTCTACGGATTCCATGGCTTTCAGACAGTTTCCTTCTTTCAGGCCGATCTCTGCCATAACGCAGAAGCCTTGTGGCTCGATAAAAATTTTACCGTCTTCACATTCTTTAGAACCAATCTTGTTTTTGTAATGATCGTATGCCCGCAGGAACCATTCTCCATCCCAGCCAGCATCAAGAACCGTCTTTTCCATTTCTGCGATAGCATTTTCTGCCAGTTTTGCTTCATCCTCAAGCCCTCTGTGACGGCAGATCTCTACATAATCTTTACCGTAACGGACAAACATACCGGCAATGAAAACAGACTCTGCATTTGGTCCTTCGGATGGGCCGAATGTCTGGAAGGATTCTCCCGGTTCTGTGGAGAAGCAGTTTAAGTTCAGGCAGTCATTCCAGTCTGCACGGCCGATCAGCGGAAGTTTATGCGGTCCGAGATGATCGATGGTGTAGTGGAAGGAACGGCGTAAATGCTCCATAAAATCAGTTGCCTTAGAAGGATCACTGTCATACGGCGTTTTTTCATCCAGGATGGTGTAATCCCCGGTTTCTTTGATGTATGCTGCGGTACCTGCAATCAGCCAGAGCGGATCATCGTTGAAACCGCTTCCAATATCAGAATTACCTTTCTTGGTCAGAGGCTGATACTGATGATATGCACTTCCGTCTTCAAACTGTGTTGCTGCAATATCCAGAATACGCTCTCTTGCGCGGTCCGGAATCAGATGTACGAAACCAAGCAGATCCTGACAGGAATCACGGAATCCCATGCCTCGTCCGATACCGGATTCGAAGTAGGAAGCAGAACGGCTCATATTAAATGTGACCATACACTGATACTGATGCCAGATGTTTACCATACGATCCAGTTTTTCCTCGGAAGAGGATACCGTAAAGTGAGAAAGCAGTTCATCCCAGTATTTTTCAGTTCAGCCAGTGCTGCTTCTGATTTTTCTTTGGTATCAAATTCTTTCATCAGAGCTTCCGCACGTGTGCGGTTAATCTTTCCATCTTCGGCGCGTCCGATCCATTTTTCTTCAACCGGATTCTCTATGTATGCCAGAATAAATACGAAGTTTTAGACTCGCTGGGAGCAAGAGACACTTTCAGATGATGGGAGCCTACCGGAGCCCATCCGCTGGCAATGGAGTTTTTGGACTGATCGGACACGACAACTTCAGGAGCAGAGTTTTCTCCGTATGCTCCAAGGAAGGAATCGCGGTCAGTATCAAATCCGTCTACCGGGGCGTTAACTGCATACAGAGCATAGTGATTACGACGCTCACGGTATTCGGTCTTATGATAAATTGCAGATCCATGAACTTCTACTTCACCGGTAGAGAAATTACGCTGGAAGTTGGTCATGTCGTCCATTGCATTCCATAAACAGAATTCTACATAAGAAAAGACAGAAAAATCTTTCGTCTCTTTACTGTTATTGGTAAGAGTCAGCTGATTGATCTCACAGTTCTTTCCAACCGGAACAAATGCGGTCAGCTCTGCCTGCAGATCATTTTTACTGCTCCGGAAGGTGGAGTAGCCCATACCGTGATGACACTCATAAGCGTCCAGATCGGTCTTGGCTGGCATCCATCCGGGATTCCAGATGGTATCGCCCTCTTTAATATAGTAGTAGTGTCCATTGCTGTCGAAAGGAACATTGTTATAACGGTATCTCGTCAGACGAAGAAGCTTTGCATCTTTATAGAAGCTATAGCCACCGCAGGTATTGGAGATCAGAGAAAAGAAATTCTCAGAACCCAGATAGTTGATCCATGGGAGTGGTGTCTTAGGAGAGGTAATAACATATTCTTTGTTCGCATCATCGAAATATCCAAATTTCATGTGTGTATCCTCCATATAAAATTATTTACTTGTGACATAGTAGATGAAAGTGGAAAGAAGCATTTGGTGGAGTAATCAATCCATCGTGCTTGTTTTAAATGCCACTTATCTATGAGAGCGAAAACGTTAAGCACTCTCTTTTATAAATAGAGTATAGTCTCTGAAATTTAAAAAATCAACACAAAATGGCTTAAAACAGGCAAATCCAGCAACTTGAACAAAAACGAAAACAAAAAATATAAGAAAGCAACAAATGCGTGCGCAACATTAAAAAACCAAAAAAATTGCGTAAACGTATAAGAATAAAATAGCGTGCGCATGCACGGACACAAAATACACATACAATATGCATAAAACCGTCAAGAATAAAATGTTTAAATTGACGAAATGACAAAAAGCTATTGCATTTCTGACCATACGGGGGTATATTAAAGCTACGAAAACGATTAAGAAAGTTTTCCGAAACATTGGAGGAACGATATGGTATCTTTAAAAACAATTGCTGAACGATGTGGTGTCTCTACTGCGACTGTAAGCAAAGCACTGAATGATCATAAAGATATCAGTGAAGAGACAAAAAACCGGGTAAAGCAAACGGCAGAAGCACTTGGATATTTTCCGAATGCAGCGGCCAGAGCACTTAAGACAAACCGCTCATATAATATCGGGGTACTCTTCGAGGAGGAAGCCGGAAGGGGCCTGACTCATGAATATTTCTCCGGTGTGCTGAACGGACTTAAGATTCAGGCAGAAAAGTTAGGATATGATATTACATTTATCAACACCTGCTTTGAAAATCGGAAAATGTCCTATTATGAACATTGCCGGTACCGGAATTTTGAGGGGGTCGTAATTGTATGTGCCAATTTTGATGACCCGGATGTGATCGAGCTGATGAACAGTGAAATACCTGTAGTTACGATTGATTATGTACATCATAACTGCACCGCAGTTACTTCCAACAATATACAGGGTATGGAAGATTTAGTAAAGTACATATACAGTCAGGGACACAGAAAAATTGCATATATTCATGGACAGGAAGGATCAAGTGTTACGCGGGACCGGCTGGCAAGCTTTTATCGGACAATTGATGAACTGGGGCTTGAAATTCCCGATACCTATGTCCGGTCAGCTGATTATCTTGAGACAAAAGGATCTGCAAAACAGACAAAGGAACTGTTGAATCTGGAAGATCCGCCAACCTGTATCATTTATCCGGATGATACTTCTTTAATAGGAGGTAGAAATGTCATTATTGAAATGGGACTTCGAATTCCGAGAGACATTTCGGTAGCCGGATATGACGGTACGATGATCTCGCAGCTTTTATATCCAAAACTTACAACAATTCGCCAGAACACAGAAATAATTGGAAGCGAAGCTGCAATAAGGCTCGTCGGAACCATTGAGAAACCGAGAACAACTCTCGTCGAGAGAGTCGTTATAGAAGGAAGTTTAGTACCGGGACAGTCCGTAGGTGCAATTCAGCCGAAAGAATAAAGCCGGCAGATTTCTTCAAAACAAACTGACCAACAGGTCAACAAATATTAAGGAGGGTTTTATATGAAAAAGAAAGTCGTAAGTGCACTGCTGTGCGCAACAATGGTAGCAACAATGTTTGCTGGCTGCGGAAGTAAAGAGAGCAGCGACAATGCAACAACATCGGATACTTCAAAGGCAGATACCAGTTCTGAAGTAACTGCTCCGGCAGAAGATACCGGAAAGGTTTTAAACATTTATTGCTGGAACGAGGAGTTCAAGAGCCGTATCACAGCTCACTATCCGGATTATCAGGAAGTTGATGCAACACATGGAAAGATCGGTGATGTTGATGTTGTCTGGAACATTACACCAAACGATGACAATGCGTACCAGAACAATCTGGATGCTACCTTATTAAATCAGGCAGATGCTCCAGCAGATGATAAGATTGACTTATTCCTGGTAGAAGCAGATTACGCATTGAAGTATGTAGATACCGATTATACGATGCCAATTAAGGATCTGGGAATTGCAGACAGCGATCTGTCAAAACAGTATCAGTACACAAAGGATATCGTAACCGATTCCAAGGGCGTTTTAAAAGGCCTTTCATGGCAGGGCTGCCCAGGTGTTCTTTTCTATAACAGAGATGCAGCCAAAGAAGTTCTCGGAACAGACGATCCAGATAAGGTTCAGGAATATGTAAAGGATTGGGATACATATAACGATACCGCAAAGAAGATGAAGGATGCAGGTTACAAGATGACTGCTTCTGCAAACGATACATACCGTGTATACTCCAACAATGTAACATCTAAGTGGGTAGACGGAAATAAGATCAATATCGATGACAACATTATGAAATGGGTAGACGATTCTAAGGCTCAGGTAGATGCTGGCGAGACAGGTACTTGTGATCTCTGGTCAGATGACTGGTCAAAAGGATTCTATCCACAGGGTAAAGTATTCTGCTACTTTGGACCTGCATGGTTAGTAAACTTCTCTATGGCAGCTGATACAGAAGGATCTATCGGATACAACGGCGGATGGGGCGCAGCTCAGGGACCGCAGGGCTTCTTCTGGGGTGGTACATGGATCTGTGCAGCTCAGGGAACAGATAACGCAAATCTTGTAAAAGATATTATGTTAAAGATGACAACAGATGACGACATTATGAAAGATATCGTTGTAGATGATGACGATTTCGTAAACAACAGCACCGTTATGAACGGATTGGCAGATGGATCTATTAAGGTTAAAGATGATAAAGAATATACCAGCAAGATTCTTGGTGGACAGAATCCACTCCCAATGTACTGCGCAGGTGTTGAGACACTTGACTTAAGCAACCTGTCTTCTTACGATCAGGGATGTAACGAAGAATTCCAGAACGCTATGAAGAACTACTTCGAAGGAAAAGCAAGCAAGGAAGAAGCACTTGACCTCTTCTACAAGGCTGTAACTGAGAAGTACCCAGAGTTAACTTACTAATACTATAAGGCGTTCGCCTTACCCCACAGGTGCCTGCCAGACGATATGACGGAAGGCAGGCACCATCTTTTAGCAAAAATATGTGTAACAAAAACTATATTCATCATAACATACCAGTTGGGAGGTAGGTCTTATGAAAAGTAATAGTGGAGGAAAAGCGGTCAGATATAATAAATGGGGCTACATATTTCTGATTCCATTTATCGTTGTATTTGTAATATTTCAGCTGGTACCGTTAGTAAACACCATTTATAACAGTTTCTTCGAAAATTATATGTCCGGTTTAACACAGGTTGGACCGACATTTGTTGGATTAGATAATTACAAGGCATTATTCAGTGGTGGAGATATCTGGACATATTTTAAGAACACGATGGTTCTTTGGATCATGTGCTTCATACCACAGATTTTCCTCTCCCTTTTATTAGGTGCATGGTTTTCCGATGTCCGTCTGAAATTAAAAGGGTCCAGATTCTTCAAAACTGTAATTTATCTGCCGAACCTGATTATGGCATCTGCATTTTCTATGTTGTTCTTCACACTCTTTTCAGATGGTGGACCAATCAACTCCCTGCTGATGCAGATCGGATTTATCTCAGAACCTTATAAATTTTTATCACATGCAGGAAGTGCCAGAGGCCTGATCGCCATGATGAACTGCCTGATGTGGTTTGGTAACACGACCATCCTTCTGATGGCTGGAATGATGGGAATTGATACTTCCCTCTTTGAAGCAGCTGAGGTGGATGGAGCAACTTCCACACAGGTATTTTTCAAGATTACACTTCCACTGCTTCGCCCGATTCTGGTATATGTAATCATCACATCACTGATCGGTGGTCTGCAGCTGTTCGATGTACCGCAGATTTTGACCAATGGAACCGGTGATCCGATGAGATCTACCATGACATTGATCATGTATCTGAATAAGCATTTGTTCAGTAAGAACTATGGTATGGCTGGTGCACTGTCTGTTGTACTGTTCATTCTTACCACAATCTTAAGCCTGATCGTATTTAAGGTTACCGGCAATGACAAGAGAAAGGGGTAATTGATATGGCAAAGACAAATACAAACGACACCCAGAAGGGTGTAGGACTTCACGCACGGCGCATCATCGCCTATGTAGTATTGATTATTATCTCATTTTTCTGTCTGTTCTGGTTTTACATTATGTTTATCAACGCAACCAGATCAAACGGAGAGTTACAATCCGGATTTACCGCAATTCCAAGTACCCATTTGCTGACAAACTGGAACAATCTGGTACATGGAACGCTTCCAATCTGGTATGGAATGTTTAACAGTCTGATCATCGCCGCTTGCTCGGCAGTGCTTTGTACTTATTTCTCAACCATGACAGCATATGCCATTCATGCATATGATTTCAAAATGAAACGGTTTATTTATCCGTTCATCCTAATGATCATGATGATTCCGACACAGGTTACTGCACTTGGATTTATCAAGTTAGTGACAAAGATGGGAATGATGGATTCCTTCATTCCACTGATTGTTCCGACAATCGCTTCTCCGGTTGTATTCTTCTACATGAAGCAGTACATGGAGAGTGCACTTCCACTGTCTCTGATAGAGGCCGCACGAATTGATGGTTCCGGAGAGTTCCGTACATTCAACAGTATTGTACTTCCACTGATGAAACCGGCGATCGCCGTACAGGCAATCTTCACTTTCGTCAGCAGCTGGAACAATTATTTTACACCGGCACTGATTCTGCATGATGATAAAAAGAAAACACTTCCAATTCTGATTGCACAACTTCGTGCAGCAGACTGGTTGAAGTTTGATATGGGCCAGGTATATGTGATGATTACATTCTCGATCCTGCCGGTTATTGTTGTATATCTGATTCTTTCCAAGCATATCGTTCAGGGTATTGCACTGGGAAGTGTCAAGGGATAATGTGAAATATAACGTTAAAAACTGCAGTTGATGCTGTACTACAAAAAGGAGCTGCCTTTTGCGGGGCAACTCCTTTTTAGTGAAGAATGATTGATATCCGGTGTCGGGACGTCAGATGGACAAATGATAGATCTGCATCCAGGTGTTGATCTGGATAAAGTAAGCAATGAGCTGCGGACCTGCCATCAACTGGCCGAACCATGGTTTGCCGAGTTCCTTTGGTGCGGCAAGGAAAGCTTCTGTTTTGGAACGGTCCAGAAGCGGCAGTACCGGAGAATTCGGATCGTTCAGAATTTCCCGCATGCGCCTGATCAGCATCTGTTCGTAGGCCGGATGGTATGTCTTTGGATACGGGCTTTTTTGCGCCAGAGCAGTTCCCGTGGCAGCAGATCGGCACAGGCATCCCGCAACAGGGATTTTTCGACTCCATTCCGATATTTCATCTGCCACGGCACATTGAAAACATATTCCATGATCCGGTGATCGGCAAATGGGACACGGGCTTCCAGAGAAGAGTACATGCTGGTGCGGTCCATGCGGTCGAGCAGGGTCTGCATGAACCATTTGATATTCAGATAGCCAATGTCACGACGGCGGCTTCCTCAGGGGATTCGCCATCCAGATGCGGAACGTGGGAGAGTGTTTCCTCATAGCGCGCATGAGAATATTCTGCCAGATCCAGCGTGTGAAGCACGTCATCGGAAAGAATGGAGGTACGTGCAGCAGGATCGGCAGACCACGGAAAACCATCCCGGTTCATAAGTTCCGGTCGGTAAAACCATGGATAGCCGCCGAAAATTTCATCGGCACATTCTCCGGTGAGTGTTACTTTATTATGTTTGGCGACTTCGGAACAAAAATACAAAAGAGAGGCGTCCACATCGGTCATTCCGGGAAGGTCTTTGGCGGTGACCGCATCGGACAGGGCGGCAAAGAGAGCCTCCTGGCTGCACTCTAAATAGGTGTGGGATGTTTTACAATATTGCAGCATCCGGTTGACGTAAGGAAGATCCCGTTCCGGCTGAAAGGCATTGGACTTAAAATATTTCTCGTTTTCAGAGAAGTCAAAAGAAAACGTGTTTAAAATTTTTCCTTCTTTTTGCATATGGCGGGCGGCTAATGCAGTGACAATCGAAGAATCAATGCCGCCGGAGAGAAAGGTGCATACCGGAACATCGGACACCATCTGTCGTTCTACAGTGTCACGCACGAGAAAAGAAACGGTCTGTACGGTTTGGACATAGGAATCTTTATGTTCCCGGCAGGGCAGATCCCAGTAGAGAATGTCGTGCTGTCCGTCCGGACAGAATATATGATAATGTCCCGGCATAACTTCCTTTACGCCTGTGAATACGCCGTTTCCGGAGGTGCGTGCCGGACCGACCGCCAGAATTTCCTGCAGACTGTTTTTGTCAATGGATGGAGTGACATCCGGATGACAAAATAATGCCTTGGGTTCCGAACCGAAAACAAAGGAGCTTCCGGTCTGGGTATAAAACAAAGGTTTTGTGCCGGCACGGTCACGGTAGAGAAGCAGTTCTCTGGTGGTATCGTCCCAGATCGCAAATGCGAAAATCCCATTTAACTTTTCGACAAAGTCTTTTCCGAAATGCATATAAGCGCACAGAATGATTTCCGTGTCTGACGTTGTGGTAAAGCGATATCCGGCTGCCTGCAGTTCGGGCAGCAGTTCCCGGTGATTATAAATTTCTCCATTGTAAACAATGGAACAGGTTTTCCCGTGGAAAGTACGTGTCATAGGCTGGATACCGCTTTTAAGATCGCGGATGGAAAGGCGTGCATGTGACAGCCCCACATGTGGCTGTAGATCAATCATCGCCTGATCCGGACCGCGGTGCTTTAAAGTTTCGTGCATTTGTACAAGGATCGTTTCCCAGAAGGGTTTTTTGTCATAGTAGTTTAATGAAAAATCGCAAAAGCCTGAAATTCCACACATAATTTGTCTCCTTACCGTTGGGCTGCGGCTCTAAAAGCAGCATCTTAGTTTTAGTCTATGCAGAAATTTCTATACAAATGCAAAAAAGAGGGGTATGATGAGTACAAAATACAAGAAAAAGAGGAAGAATTATGTTGAAACTGGAACAGGGAAGACCCGCGGATACGTCAGGAAGACTGGAAAAGGAGATCCGTGTGTATGATTTTTTAGATAACTTGGCGTTATATATGACAGGGTGGATCATGAAGCTCTGATGACGATGGAAGCATGTGAGGAGGCAGACCGCGTGCTGGAAGCTACCATATGCAAGAATCTGTTTTTGTGTACGGCAAATAAAAAAGAATTTTATCTTCTGATGATTGTGGGAGATAAACGTCTCGTGACAAAGGATGTGTCAAAAAAGCTTGGTACAAGCCGGCTTTCTTTTGCCAATGAATCGTATATGGAAGAGTATCTCGATATCACACCGGGATCGGTCAGCGTGCTGGGACTTATGAATGATACTGAAAATCATGTGCAGCTGGTCATTGATGAAGATGTTTTAAAGGGAGAATATGTGGGATGTCATCCGTGTATTAATACGTCCAGCCTGCGTGTGCGCACTGCAGATCTGATGGAAAAAATCATTCCTGCAATGCATCACGAGGCGAAGATCATTCAGATTTAGCCGGCTTCTTTTTGCGCTGGCGCAGTTCCCGGAAAAAAGCAGAAAGCATGGAAGAACAGGTCTCTTCAAGAACACCTCTGGTAATTTCCACCTGATGGTTAAATTGCTGCATTTGCAGAAGGTTCAGGACAGATCCTGCACATCCGGCTTTGGGATTCATGGAACCGATGATTACCCGCCGCATACGGGATTGTACAATTGCACCGGCACACATCTGGCATGGCTCCAATGTGACGTAGAGGTCGCAGTCCTCAAGCCGCCAGTCACCTGTTCTTTTACTTGCTTTGCGGATGGCAGACAGTTCCGCATGGGCAAGTGTATTTTTATCGATGTTGCGCCGGTTATATCCTCTTGCGATGATTTTACCGTTTTGGACAATCACACATCCAATCGGGACTTCATCGATCGCATAGGCTTTTTTCGCCTGTTTTAAGGCTTCTTTCATAAATTTTTCATCATCAGTCATAGACATTCTTCCTTGAAATCGTTATGATAATTATGGGGATAAGTAACCTTTTAATTACAGTATAATACTATACCATAGAAATCATATGGAAGGAAGAAGTATGTTATTTGCATATGAGACAGAACGTCTTCTTTTAAAAAATAATAAAGCCGGATCAGGCAGATGCGGTACTGGATTTTTATATGCGGGATAAAGAACTGTTTGAAAAATTTGAGCCGGACCGGATGCCGAATTTTTATACCCGCCAGTTCCAGAGACAGATGCTCCTGTTTGAGTATAACATGGCAGTACAGGGAACGCTGTTCCGGTTTTATGTATATGAGAAAGAGCATCCGGAGCGTATCATAGGGACGATATGCGTACATCATATTACGCGTGGATTTTCTGAACAGTGTGAGGTTGGATATAAGTTTTCCAGCGCATATCATCATCGCGGATACGCAACGGAATCACTGCGTTTTATTATGGATCTGGTGTTCCGGGATTTAAAACTTCACCGTGCATGGCATGGGCACTTCCAGATAATACGGCAAGTATCCGGCTGCTTGAACGGGTGGGGTTCGTGTACGAAGGTATCTGCATGATTATATGATGCTCAATCAAAAGTGGCGGGATCATGCGCAGTTTTGCATGATTAATCCTGATTAAGCGGACACATCCAGTATCCGAAAACTCCGGTCATGTCTTTGGAGTCTGAGGATACTGCGGCTGCTGCCTCAAATTCCGGGAAACCAAAGAGCATTGCCATCATACGTTCCGGCTGCTCATAGATTCCAGGAATTCCAAGAAACTGTTGTTTTTCTCCATTCATTTCTAGCGTTTTCAACATGAGATAGTGATAATTGAAAAACCGTGCAGAAGAAAACGGTTGTTGCACAGATTCCAATTGCTTTTTGGAAGCTTTCGGATATCCTGAATTTCTACTTCTGATAAGAGGCTTGTGGCTGCCGGACTGCTTCTGGTTGAGGGATTGTTTCGGCTGTTGGATCGTTTCCGGTTGAGGAGTAGTTTCGGGCTGCCGGATGGGTTCCGGTTCTGGCATGGCTTGTGACTGTCGGACGGGTACCGGTTCTGGCATGGCTTGCGGCTGACGGAATCGCTCTGGTTCGGTTGTAGATTGCGTCTGTATGACCGGCTCTGTCTGTGCCTGAGCGGCAGGCGGTACCGCTTCTTTTTTTCTGAAAGATTAAAAATTCTCCCGGAGTGCCTCCGGAACCGGAGTGGAAGAAAGGCATCCGGTCAGAAACCTTCCGTTGCCACAGGCAATGGTCAGGGTTTGTGCCTGATGCACGTCAAAACCACTGTTTCCGATCCGATTATTTTCACAGGTAAAGCTGCAGGTTCCCATACCCTGCGTGAGCAATAATTCGGTAACAGGTATAGCCTGCAGACCATTTTCATATACTGTCAGATAGACCGGACATTTTCCCTTGAAACGGTCAAACCCCCGGATCTGAAGTTCCATACGGCAGCTGTTTTCGCGCAAATCGGTGCGGATGAACCCGGTATTTCGTCCGCGGTTTCCCTGTTCATATTCATAAATATAAGTAATAAATCGTCTCAATTGAAGAATTCTCCTGTTTTGTATTTGATGTCTTGTATAGTTTATGAGCCGGGGAAAAAAATATGTCGTTTATTTTGAAAAAAGGATTGACATTTTGGTACTAAAGTATTATTATAATGTCAGTAACAGTTCCTATTATTGTTTTGGACTAATGGAGAAATGAGGGAGAGTATTATGATAAAACGAAGTCGTCAGCGGGAGGCGATCCGGCAGTGCCTGACAGGCCGCTATGATCATCCGACTGCGGAAACGGTTTATATGAGTATCAAAGACGAATTTCCAAATATCAGTCTCGGAACTGTTTACCGGAATCTTTCTCTTTTGTCTGATCTGGGGGAGGTTCAAAAATTACTGTCAGTGGAGGCCCGGACAGATTTGACGGAAACCCGGCACCGCATTACCACTTTTCTTGCAGAGAGTGTGGATGTGTGATGGATCTGGACATGCTTCCCAGGAACAGTTAAATCAGATTGCAGCGGAGCAGTTTGATGGAACAATTGAAAACCATTCCATTTTTGTTTTCCGGATTATGCCCGGACTGCAAAAAGAAAAACACCCATTAATTAAATTTATAATAAGGAGGACATTTAAAATGGCAAAGTTTGTATGTACCGTATGTGGTTATGTTTATGAAGGTGAGGCTGCACCGGCAGAGTGCCCGATCTGCCATGCACCGGCAGAGAAGTTCGTAAAGCAGGAGGGTGAAATGACCTGGGCTTCCGAACATGTAGTTGGTGTTGCAAAAGGCGTGAGTGAAGACATTCTTGCAGATCTTCGCGCAAATTTTGAGGGAGAGTGCTCTGAAGTTGGTATGTATCTGGCTATGGCAAGAGTTGCCCACCGTGAGGGATATCCGGAGATCGGAATGTATTATGAAAAAGCTGCTTATGAAGAGGCAGAGCACGCTGCAAAATTTGCAGAGCTTCTTGGTGAAGTGGTGACAGATTCTACAAAGAAGAACCTGGAAATGAGAGTAGAAGCTGAGAATGGAGCGACTGCAGGAAAGACAGATCTTGCAAAGAGAGCAAAGGCAGCAAACCTTGATGCAATCCATGATACCGTTCATGAGATGGCTAGAGACGAGGCAAGACATGGAAAAGCATTTGCCGGTCTGTTAAAGAGATATTTTGGTTAATCTTTAAAACGCATAAAATAAGCATTTCAGAGGATAGATGGTTGTTTAACTGTCTATCCTTTTTGCTGCAGCAAATCATCTGTTTTCCATGCCCGTTCGGAGGGAAAACTATTGACAGCAAAAGTCGCATGATTATAGAATATAGAAAAGTGTTACTGAAAACAGTGACAAAAAAGAGCAAGGTGGGAGGTTGCAGTTGTGAAGAGATATATAAAGAGATGGATCAGTTTTATACTTTTTATGTGCGTTTTTGTCCAGTATCCCTCAGAGGGAGTGGTTATGGCGGCAGACAGCGATCAGAAAAACATACAAATCGTTGGTACCGCATCGATGAATACATATGATGTGGCACTCCGTGTTGGAAAAACAAAGCAGCTTGTGTGTAATGGAACGACCGGAAAGATGGTGTGGAAGTCATCCAATCCGAAGGTCGCAACAGTAGATAAAAAAAGGTCTGGTAAAAGCAATCAAACCGGGAAAAGCAATGATTTCGGTTTCCGGTGGAAATCTGATCGGTTCTATGACCTGCAAGGTCGGCGTGAGTAAAAAAATTACCACAAAACAGGCCAGACGTAAGATTATGGCTATGAAAAAAGACTTACAAAGAGGGTCTGTCCTGGACAAACGAAAACCGGCAGTATTTCTGGGAAGCCACGAACTGTCAGTGTTATGGATGTATTGCTCTGTGTGGAGAAATCAGTGATAAAGTGTTTGGCAAATATGCACCGGTGACAAAACACAGCAATTTCAGCAGGATCAAGGCAGGCGATCATATCCGCATCGGAAACGAACATTCCGTTACGGTTCTCCAGAAGAACGGAAATACGCTTACGGTCGTGGAAGGAAACTATAATGCCACCGTTCACTGGGGAAGAAAAATAACAAAAAAGGAATTACAGGAAAGTGGTTTCTATGTGGAAACAAGATATTGACAGAATGCTTTTCTGTATTTGGAAGGGGATACTCCAAACAGTTTTTTAAATGCCTTGCTCAGATGAAATTCGTCATAAAATCCATAGTTCAGTGCGACTTCCCGCAAGGTGGTTTCCGGCTGGGTAAGAAGAAACTGACGAACCATTTCCAGTTTGGATTCATCTGGAAGGCGGAAAAAGTTTTTCCGCAGGCCTGATGGAACCGATTGTTTAATGTACGTTCACAAATAAAATAGCGGGAAGCAATTTCATGTGCAGAGAAAAAGGTTTGTGGAGTTGCGTGAATGAGCCGGATGATTTCTTCGACAACGGGATCGGAGATCATCCGGTTTGTTGTATCGGCACATAATTCAGAAATTTCACATAACAGCAGGGAAAACAGCAGAAAAAGGCGGTTTTCCGTTCTGGTGTCTGGGACCAGGTGAGAGAAATCATTTCCTGCATAAGCTGGCGGATGCGCATATCGGACTGACAGTGCAACAGAGACGGAAAGGAACAAAGGATGGGGAAAAAGAGGCAGAAGGGAGAGATTCTGCCGGAGTAGGCTGAACATGCAGATACATATGACGGTTTCCGGGATTACAGAGTTTTTGACCATAATGGTGCCTTCCGGCGGGAAGAATTAAAAGATCATCGGTCTGCATCGGATAAGTTTCGTGATCTTCACAGATTTCCCAGCTGCCATCAAGCATATATAAGAAATCATGTTCTTTCATAATGCGGTCGGGATGAATCATTCCGTTGACAGAAGTTACATAATTACCGCTGCTTATGGTGTGCATTCCCATTTTTTCTAATAATACCATATCGAAATCCTTTCCATTTTATACATGCTGCTTTCCGGTTTGACAATGGATTTTTTGCCATAAAATATATACTATAAGTATATAACAAAGAAGATAAATTGGATAGTGAGTTCTTGATTATACATTAGGAGGAATGCATATGGAAAAAGAAAAATTTTCATATCCTGTTTCATTGCGCAGGATGCAGATTACAGATAAATTCTGGAAAAATGAGATGGAACTGGTGCGTACGGAGGTGATCCCTTATCAGTGGAATGCGTTGAATGATAAAGTAGAAGGCGCAGCACCAAGTTATTGTATGCATAATTTTAAAGTGGCAGCAGAAATGAACCGGCAAAAGAGAAAACAGGGAGCTGCATATAAAGAACCTTCGTATACATACCGTGGATTTGAGATGTTACCGGAAGATCCCGAAAATCTCAAGGATGAGTTTTATGGATATGTATTTCAGGATACGGATTTCTCCAAGTGGGTGGAAGCGGTCGGATATTCGCTGACGCAGCATCCCGATCCGGATCTGGAAAAGGTTGCAGATGCTGCAATTGATATTGTCTGTGCGGCACAGCAGGAAGACGGATATCTGGACACGTATTATATTATCAATGGAAAAGATGGTATTTTTACCAACTTACGCGACCATCATGAATTGTACTGTATGGGGCATCTGATCGAAGGCGCTGTGCATATTATGAGGCAACGGGAAAAGATAAACTGCTTCATGCGGCGGAACGATTCGCGGATTACGCTGCAGATTATTTCGGACCGGAGGAAGGAAAATGCAAGGGATATCCGGGACATGAAATTGCAGAAATGGCACTCGTCCGTCTTTACGAAGTTACAGGAAAACAAAAGTATCTGGATTTAAGCCGCTTTTTCATTGATGAAAGAGGCACAAAACCATATTACTTTGATAAAGAACATCCGGAAATCGTAAAGAAAGGGCATGAGAATGAATTGCGGCATAGCTATCATCAGGCACATCTGCCGGTACGGCAGCAGGATGAGGCGTTTGGTCACGCAGTCCGTGCCGTGTACCTGTATTCCGGTATGGCAGATATTGCACGTATTACAAAGGACGAAGAACTGTATCAGGCATGTGTACGTCTGTGGAATAATGTGACGAAAAAGAAAATGTATATTACAGGGGGCATCGGTGCAACACATTTGGGAGAAGCCTTTTCTTTTCCGTATGATCTTCCGAATGATACGGCATACGCAGAGACCTGTGCATCGATCGGACTGATGTTCTGGGCGCGGCGTATGCTGGAAATTGTTCCGGATGTAAAATATGCAGATATTATGGAGCGTGCATTGTATAATGGCGTATTAAGCGGAATGGCTTTGGACGGAAAAGCTTTTTCTATGTGAATCCGCTGGAGGTGTTGCCGGAGCATGCCACAAAGATGAACGGAAATTTCATGTCAAGCCGGTACGGCAGAAATGGTTCGGATGCGCATGCTGTCCGCCAAATCTTGCGCGTCTGATCAGTTCCATTGGATCTTATGCATTTACAGAAAATGAGGATACGCTGTTTGTGCATTTGTATATGGGAAGCAATGTGGAAAAAACGGTGAATGGGAAAACGGTAAACGTGCAGATGGAATCAGATATGCCATGGGAAGGAAACATAAAGATCCGTGTGCAGGCTGAAAATGCAAAAATGACGCTGGCACTCCGGATACCGGGATGGTGTAAAAATTATAAAATTTCCGGAATAGAGGATGCCGCACAGGAAGAAAAAGATGGATACCTGTATTTGAAAAAAGTGTGGAACAGGGAAGAAACCTTCTGTATTGATTTTCCAATGGAGGTACAGATGTTTGCAGCATCGGAGCGTGTCCGCGAGGATATTGGCAAGGCAGCGATTATGCGCGGCTGTGGTTTACTGCCTTGAAGAGAAAGACAATGGAAAGAACCTGCATGAACTGCTGGTCGATACAGATATGCATGCATCGGTGTCGGAGGGAAAATCTGCGATACCGTAGTAAAAATGGTAGAAACAGACGGGTGGCGGCTGACAGAGAGTGGGGATGCAGAGGAGACTCTCTATCACATGTATCAAAAGCCGCAGAAGCAAAAGGTACGTTTGCATTATATTCCGTATTACACATGGGCAAACCGCGGAGAAAACGAAATGCAGGTATGGACACGCGTGCAGAACCCTTAAGGTTCTGCAGCTGATTGCGGTATTGCGTTGGCGTGACATGGTAATAGGTCCGGAATGCTTTGCTGAAATAGTGGTTATCGGCATAGCCTAAACGTTCCGCAATATCCATGATTTTTATATCAGGCTGCCCTAAGAGCTCTTTGGCACGTTCCATGCGAAGTTTTAAAACATATTCGTAGATGGTATAACCGTATTTGTTTTTGAATAGTTTGTTGAGATATTCCTGCGAAAAGAAATATTTATCGGCAAACATGGAAATTTTAATATTGGTGCAATAGTTGCTTTCCACAATTCCTTGATGATGGAAATCACTTCTTCCGGGGAAGTATTTGTGTTTTTGCGGCATTCTGACCAAACACCAGATCCGGGTCAATGCGGTGTAACGCCTTTTCTATGGCAGAATTTAAGGCATTTTCTTCAATGGGTTTGAGCAGATAATCACATGCACCGAAACGGAGTGCCTGCTGGGCATAATGGAATTCGTCATATCCGCTGATAACGATGTACTGGCTGTCCGGAAATTCGTGATGGGATTTTTCCAGAAAGGTACATCCGTCCATGACTGGCATATTCATATCAACGAAAACGACATCAGGATGCAGTTCACGCATGCAGGAGAGCCCATCTTTTCCATTGACTGCCGTAGCCGGTGGCTCGATGCCGTAATAGCTCCAGCGCCCCAGTTTGGATACGGCAATCTGTACAGGTTTTTCATCATCTATAATCAATGCTTTCAACATAAGTCTTATTCCTTTCTTTTGAAAATATCTTTTGAATGGTCAGGTGCGGCAGGAAGTACAAGGGTAATCCGGGTATATGCACCTTCTTTGGATGCAATCTTAAAGTTTGTTGGCTTTTCATATAAAATCTGCAGACGATTATACAGATTGGCAAGTCCGATTCCGTCCTGTCCGGTAGTTTTCTGGATTTCGAAGGAGTGCTGGATAGCTTCTAACTGATCCTCCGGAATACCACATCCGTCATCTTCCTCCGTGATCACAATGGTATTTGCCTGTTTTTTTACTGTCAGGGTAATGTGAATACGAAAATCATTCTGGTTTCTTCCGTGAATAATGGAATTTTCAATCAGCGTCTGTATGCTGATCTTTGGAATCATACAGTTTTTGGCAGCTTCATCGATATCCGCATGGAATTCGAAGAGATCTTCATTTCGCATTTTCTGAAGAAAAATATAATTTTTAACATATTCCATCTCGGCACTTAAAGGGACAAGTACGCTTCCCTTGATCGTGTATCGCAGATTGGATGCCAGAGAAGTAATCATGCGATGAATTTTCATCTGATCATTGAGCAGTGCCTCGGTAGATATGGCCTGCAGGGTATTGTATAAAAAATGGGGATTGATCTGTGCCTCTAAGGCGGCAAGCCGTGCATCTTTTGCATTCAGTTCCGCGACATATGTTTTACGGATCAATTTATAAATATGCTTCACCATGGAATTAAAACTGTTGGACAGTTCACAGATTTCCCGGCTGCCCCCTTCGTGTATCCGCGTGGTAAAATCTCCTTCCCCGGTTTTGCCATTTGCAGGGAAAGGCGTTTGAGCGGAGAGGTGATCAGCAGAAGGAACGGATAGATCAAAAGGAGAGAAGTAGCCAGATGACAGCTGCATTAATTTGTACATTTTTTTCCAGCTGCTGGATTTCCATATTGATCAGCTTCTCCGGAATCAGACAGATAAAGGTGATGCCGGAGACCTGGCTGGTTGTGCTTGTCATGATGTAACTGGTATCCCCCGAACATAAAATTCTTTCCTTGTTTTTCAGAGCTTTGGAAACATCTGAAAATTTAAACGAGGCGTTATTGTTTCCGCGGTAAAGCAAAGCATGTCTGTTGTTGAGAAGCAGGATGCTTTCATGGCTGGAGGCGTGATTCGTTTTTAATGTTTTCAGATTTTTTGGTTTCAGTGACAGTCGGACAACGGCCTGAACTTCCTGCGTGGAAACAGAGACCAGCGTGTGATAGTAGCACAGATGACCGTCTGCATCCGTGGTGAGGTACTGGTTCCGGGCATCCTTCTGGCACGCACGGATAGCAGTGGAGAAATCTTTCGAATTGCCTGGAGAATCGACAAAATGCTGCTGATTACCTGTTTTACCGATGACGAGACCGTGATTTACCAGATAGATTTCATAATCGCCGATGTCACTGCGCGTGTAATAATAATAGTACATCTGGCGTTTGATATAGCGAAGCTGTTCACTGGTAACAGGAGTGACCAGATCAATCACTCTGGAAAAGGTAGAATCATAATAAGGTTGAAGCAGAAGGTTGCCAGTGTATTCAGATATTCATCAAAATCTTCCGCTTCCAGGGAAAGAATACGCTCAGTTGTGGACTGATAATTGGAGATGGTTAAGTCCTTGGTTTCCGTATAGTTGGAGCAGGTGAGTACATGCAGTACCAGCGTGATCACAAGGACAATCAGCAGAGACAGTTCCACCCAGAGGGGGCAGCAATTTAAAAAATCCCGGATGCGGGAAGGGATGGTTTGTTTTCGTTTCATGTGTAATTCTCCAGACATTTTTTCGTATTTTTTCAGATTCATTATATCCATTCTTTTTCATGCAGGCAAGTGGTTGAGTACAATATATTCGTTATAATAACTAAAAAAGTATAAAAAACAAACTGGTGTTGTGCATGTTGTTCTGTTTTTCCCCCTCATGGTTCATAATATTCCATTTCTATTCGCTTGAAGTTCATTTATACTCTGTATTGTAAGGAACAACCAAACGTAGAGGGAGGGATAATATGAACAAGAAAGTGAAAAAAGGTTTTGAAATGGCCGTGTTCACACTTCCGTCGATTGTACTTGTGTGCATTATGATGTACATTCCATTTATTTTAAGTGGATATTACTCGCTGACGGAATGGAACGGTATTTCAAAGTCAGCAAAATTTGTGGGGTTGGCAAATTTTAAGACATTGTTTACATCTGGAGGAGATTTCCTTCCGGCACTTGGATTTACTACAAAGTATACGATCTGCTTTGTGATTTTTCAAATGTGATTGCACTTGCTTTAGCAGTGATGTTGACAAAGAAGTTTAAAGGAGCCAATTTCCTGAGGGGTGTATTTTTTATTCCATATATCATGAGCATGACAATTGTTGGATTTGTATGGAAATTCATTTTTACCAACGGATTTCAGAAACTGTATGAGATGACAGGATGGAATTTCTGGAATTACAGCTGGCTGGGAGATTCCAAACTGGTATTTTTCTCCGTTGTGCTGGTTGGTGTATGGCAGTCACTTGGCTTTTACATTGTACTTTATATTGCAGGACTGCAGGCGGTTCCAAAGGATGTTTTGGAGGCAGCAGTTGTGGATGGTGCAAATTCCAGACAGTCATTTTTTAAAGTAACACTTCCGCTTCTGGGACCGTCCTTTACGACCTGTATTTTTATGTCATTAACCAACGGTCTGAAAGTTTTCGATATCATTCTGGCATTAACCAAAGGTGGTCCGGGAACTGCATCCAACAGTGTTACGCTGCAGATTTATAAAGAAGCATTTACGAACAATAATTATGGATTAGGTTCTGCAGAATCCATCATTTACTTCTTATTCGTATTGGTTGTAACACAACTGGTACTGAAAGGATTTAGCCGGAAGGAGGTAGAAATCTAATGAGCCTGAAAGCAAAACGTAAAAGAAATATGGGAATCATGATCATCTGCCTGATTCTGATTGCAATTGTATTTATTTATCCGGTATATCTGATGTTTATGAATTCGTTCAAACCATTTGGTGAGATTGTTGCAGATGTACTGGCATTTCCAAAACATTTTGACCTGAGCAACTATACATATGTAATCAAAAAAATGGATTATGCATTGCTGTTCCGGAACAATGTGATCATTACCGTGATAGGTATTGCCGGAATTGTGGTCTTTTCTTCCATGGCAGCATATATGCTCGACGGAAAGACGGAAGATATACAAAGATTGCATATGCAATCATTACAACACCAATGCTGATTCCGTTTCAGACAATTATGATCACACTGTTAAAATCCATGAATGTACTGCATCTGTCCGGCAGCAAGATCGGACTGGGTATCCAGTACTGGGGATTTGGAATTCCGATGGCAACCTTTATTTTCTTTAACTTTATGAAGACGGTGCCAAAGGAACTTGATGAGAGCGCGACCATTGACGGAGCATCGACGTTCCGTACCTATACATCCATTATTTTTCCATTACTGAAGCCGGTAACCGTGACCGTCATTGTACTGGATGTAATGTGGATCTGGAACGATTTTCTGCTTCCGCTTTTGATGGTAAACAGTAACAATCAAACAAAAACGCTGGTACTTGCCGCATATACGTTTGTGGGACAGATGAATACCAAGTGGAATTACGCATTGACCGCTATGGTGCTGACCGTAGTTCCGTCCATCATCGTGTTTATTCTGTTACAGAAGCATATCGTAGAAGGCGTAGTAGCCGGTGCAGTAAAGGATAGGGAGGGTATTCTTATGAAGAAAAAATTTTTAAGTGCAATTCTTTGTGCAGCAATGGGAGTAACAATGTTGGCAGGTTGTGGATCTTCTGGGGGAAACGGTGGAGATTCCAGTCAGTCGGCATCCGCAAAAGCGATGATTCCGGAGAAATTTATATGTTTATCAGCCAGCCGGAGTATGCGGATGCGATAGGGGAACTGATCGATGAGTACAAAAAAGTGGCTCCGAATGTTACGATCAATTATGAGACTACACAGAACGATTATCCGACGCTGTTGAAAGCAAAATTAAATTCTGGAGAGACCCCTGATATTTTCTCCTCTACTTCCGGAAAAGAGATTGATACTTATAAGGAGTATTCCTATGATCTGACCGGCCAGCCGCTGACAGAAACCATGCTTGACTCCGTGGCAGCAACCATGCAGAGCCCGTCGGATGGAAATGGATGCTATGGTGTGGCAATTAAGGGAAATTATTTCGGTATTGTATACAACAAAGACATTTTTGAGGAGTGCGGTATTACGGAATTTCCGAGTACGGTTTCTGCCATGAAAGATGCATGCGAAAAAATTTCTGCAAAAGGATATCAGCCATTTACCACAGGCTTTAATGAGTGGTGGGTATTTAAACATATCTGGCAGCATTTCCTGGATGCAGCTGCAAAGGATGCGGGACTTTCTACTTCTGATCTGATCGCAAAGTTTGAGAAGGGCGAAGCAAAGGTATCCGATTATCCGGAACTTTATAACAATTATTTTGACTTTATTGATCTGGCTGTAAAATATGGGGATGAGAAACCTCTGGAAACTGCACTTGACGGTGAGGAATCCGCATTTGGTACAGGAAAAGCAGCCATGGTATTAGGACAGGGCGCATGGATTGAGGCAGACTGCTTATCCATCAATCCGGATCTGAATATTGGATTTAACGGATATCCTGTAACAGAGGATGCTTCCCAGTGTCAGGTAATCTCCGGTTCTGATCAGGCATTACATGTAAACAAGGATTCAAAGGTATTACAGCAGACACTGGATTTCCTGAACTGGTGGTATACATCTGATTATGGAAAATCATGGTTTACGGATGTTGCCGGTGTAGTTCCTCCGGTAGAATCTACGACAGAGAGCAAATATGAAATCATCAAACAGGGAGATGAACTTTCAAAGACCAATGGCACTGCTGATCTGGCAATCTGCTACTCAACTGACAGCTGGCATCAGTCATTTGGCGAGATTATGCAGGGATACCTTGCAGGAACAACGGATAAGGATGCGACTTGTGCACAGATTGAATCACAGTGGAAAGCTATTGACGGCGCACAGTAGAACGCGTAAATGATGTAGTTTTTAAATGCGGCACAGTCCGGACAGACTGTGCCGCATTTTTATGAAAAGAAAGGCAGGTATAACAAATGAAATTTACAGAGGGTTTTTGGGTCAGAAGTGAGCGGGCAAATGCCTCTTATGCATCACAGGGATTTATGCAAAGAAGACTGCATATGGTATGCAGATTGTGGCACCGGAGCGTCAGGTATTAAATCGTGCGGATGCGATGAATATTTCTACGATTACAATTGATTTTATTGCATATGCAAAAAACAATATTCTGGTGAAAGCAAAACATTATGAGGGATATGAGAATGGAGAAGCCCGTTTTGAACTCAGGCAGGAGAAGGTGCCGTTTGAAGTTACAATTACCGAACAGGAAGCAGTTCTTGAAACCGGGGATGTGACCGTCCGTTATGACCGGACCAATGGATTTTACCGGTTCGAGGCAGATGGCAAGATCCTTACCGACAGTGGCTGAGAAATCTCGGATATGTCCGGTATGACAGAAAACCGGCATCGGTACTGCCGGAAGAAAACTATCTGGCAGAAGATTATAAACCATATATGGTAGCAGAACTCTCCTTAAAGGCAGGAGAGCGGGTATATGGATTTGGAGAACAGTTTACAGCATTTGTCAAGAACGGACAGGTAATCAATATGTTTAATGAAGACGGAGGAACCGCTTCCGAAGTTGCATATAAAAATATTCCGTTTTACATGACAAATGAGGGATATGGAATTTTTGTTGATCATACAACACCGGTTTCATTTGAAGTCGCAAGTGAAAAGGTAGAGTATGTGGGATTTTCCGTTCCGGGAGAGGAAATCCGCTATCATCTGATCTATGGACCATCGCCAAAAGAAATTTTAAGCCGTTATACTGATATGACAGGAAAACCGGCACTTCCACCGGCGTGGAGTTTTGGATTATGGCTGACAACTTCCTTTACTACAAACTATGATGAAAAGACAACAAGTTCTTTTATTGACGGAATGGCAGAGCGAAATATCCGCTTCGGGTATTTCATTTTGACTGCTACTGGATGAAAGCCTTTCATTGGTGTGATTTTACCTGGGATGATGAAACGTTCAGTGATGTGGAGGAAATGTTGCATCGGTACAAAACCGAAAAGGGTCTGAAAATCTGCTGCTGGATCAATCCGTACATTGCACAGGGAACCGACTTTTTCCGGGAAGGATTAGAACATGGATACTTTGTTATGCGCAAGGATGGAAAAGGACCACGTCAGCTGGATTTCTGGCAGCCGGGCATGGCACTGGTGGATTTTACAAATCCTGCAGCAACAAAATGGTATACCGATAAACTGCGTACACTTCTGGATATGGGTGTGGACTGCTTTAAGACAGACTTTGGTGAGCGGATTCCGGTTGATGTAACATATCATAACGGAGCCGATCCGGTAAGTATGCACAATTATTATACATTTTTATATAATCAGGCAGTTTTTACATTGCTCAAAGAGGTTAAGGGGGAAGGAGAAGCGGTTCTTTTTGCAAGAAGTGCCACAGCCGGAGGCAGCAGTTCCCGGTACACTGGGGAGGCGACTGTTCCGCAACCTATCCATCCATGGCAGAGACGCTGCGGGGCGGTCTGAGTTTTGCAATGAGTGGATTTTCCTTCTGGAGTCATGATATCTCGGGATTTGAGCAGACTGCGACACCGGATATTTATAAGAGATGGCTGCAGTTTGGTATCTTTTCTTCCCACAGCCGTCTGCATGGCTCAACCAGCTATCGTGTGCCATGGCTGTTCGATGAAGAGGCATGTGATGTGGCAAGATTCTTTGTAAATTTAAAGTGCCGGATGATGCCGTATCTGTATCGCATGGCTGTTTATTCCCATGAGACAGGCATTCCGATGATGCGTCCGATGATTCTGGAATTTCCACAGGAGATGGGGGTAAAAGATCTGGATATGCAGTATATGCTTGGGGATTCCATTCTTGTGGCTCCGATTTTCCGGGAGGATTCCGTGGGAGAGTTTTATCTTCCGGAAGGAACCTGGACCCATCTGCTTTCCGGAGAGCGCCGGGAAGGAGGAAGATGGTATACCAAAGTCTATGATTATTTTTCTCTGCCGGTATTTGTGCGTGAAAATACGGTACTTGCCATGGGCGAAAATGATCAGCTGCCGGATTATGAATATGCAGAGAATGTAGTACTGCATCTGTTTGAAATCAAAGATGGTGCCAAGATTACCACAGAAGTTACCGATGTGTCCGGAAAGACCGTGCTTGTTGCAAACACAAAGAGAGAGGGCAATACGGTTTCTGTAACCGTGGACCATCCGCAATACCATCCGTCGGTTATGGTGCATGGTATGACGGGGGTTGCAATTCAGACAGAGCTTGAAGTAAATTATACAGACAAAGGAGTTATTTAATCATATGGAACATGCATATTGGAAGCAGATGATAGAAATAGAAGAAAATGGGATTTTTCTGGTTTTTGGAATTACACGGAATGATCAGATCAAATTTTTACACTTTTCTTCCGTTCCACAGGCAGAGGATATGTCCGTACAGGAATGCAGGCAGGAGGATGAATGCCGGATGATGGATGAAGGATTTCCTCTGGTGCAGCTGGAACTGGCTGGCTATGATCGTCCATATGAGCGGCATGGAAATAAATATGTGGTGACTTCTCCCGGATGTTATCTGAAATATGAAAATATGCAGGATACAAAGAATGAATCCGGGAGAATGCTTCAGATCCGGCAGAAAGATCCTCTTACCGGAGTCTGTGTACAGACCGACATACAGTTTTATGACGGAGTGCCGGTGGCAAGATTTGTCAACCATGTAACGAATGAGGGAGAGGAGGAACAGGTACTGACGTACCTGTCCTCCTTTACCTGCTCTGGAATTAAGAGAGATGGAAACTTTTTGTATATTCCGCATAATGGGTGGCAGAAAGAGCTGAACTGGCGCAGATATTCGTTTGAAGAGCTTGGATTTCCGGTGACACAGACGAAAAGTATCCGGAGAAGTTCCAAAACAATAGAAGTTTACAATACCGGGAACTGGTCCACAAAAGAGTATCTGCCGATGGGGTTTCTGAGCCATCCGCAGAGTGACGCGGGGCTGATCTGGCAGATTGAAAACAATGGTTCCTGGCATTATGAGATCGCAGACCAGAATGATCATTATGTTTTGAATGTCAGTGGGCCAAACGAGATACAGTCACATTTCAGTAAGGTGCTGCGCCCGGGAGAGACATTTGAAAGTGTGCCGGCAGCAGTGGGTGCAGTGCGGGCAGATATATCAGATGCATTTTCTGCAATAACGGAATACCGGCGAAGAATCCGCAGAAAAAACCGTGACAATGATACACTCCCGGTAATTTTTAATGATTATATGAATTGTCTGTGGGCAGATCCAACGACGGAAAAAGAATTACCGCTGATTGATGCTGCAGCAAAGGCCGGATGTGAATATTTTGTTATTGATGCCGGATGGTACGCAAAGGGAATCTGGTGGGACAGCGTAGGAGAATGGAAAGAAAGCCGCGAGCGTTTCCCAAAGGGAATCCGGCAGGTGACCGATTATATCCGGAGCAAGGATGATACCGGGAATCTGGCTGGAACTGGAAGTAATTGGAATCCACAGTCCGAAACTTGCAGAATTAAGTGATGACTGCTTTTTCAAACGGCATGGCAGACGGATATATGACAGAAGCCGCTATCAGCTGGATTTCCGGAATCCGGAGGTGATCGCCCATGCCAATGAAGTGATCGACCGTGTTGTGAATGAATATGGCGTCGGTTATATTAAGATGGATTATAACATTGAGCGGGGATCGGAACGGAACTGGATGCAGACAGTTTTGGAGAAGGACTGCTTGCACATGAGAGAGCATATCTGGCCTGGTGGATACGGTATTTGAAAAATACCCGGATCTTGTGATCGAAAATTGTTCCAGTGGAGGCCTGCGCATGGACTATGCCCTGTTGTCCCGGTTAAGTATCCAGTCTACCAGTGATCAGGAAGAATATGATATGTATGCACAGATTTCTGCAAATGCAGCTACCGGTGTCGCACCGGAGCAGGCAGCAGTGTGGTCCTATCCGTTAGAGCAGGGAGACCGCGAGGAAACCATCTTTAATATGGTAAATGCGATGCTGCTTCGCATTCACCAGAGCGGACATCTGGCACAGCTTTCACCGGAACGGTTCCAGCTTGTAAAAGAGGGGATTGACTGTTATAAACAGATCCGCAAAGACATCAAAAACGGGCATCCGTACTGGCCGCTTGGACTTGCAAAAGCAGAGGATTCATGGATGGCATACGGAATGGAAGCACCCGCACAGGAAGGTGCGAAAACCAGAACATTTTATCTGTCTGTCTGGAGAAGAGGCGGGGAGCAGAAAGCATGCACATTTCTCCCGGTACCTGCATACAACACACCGGACTGGAACGGGGCGGATATGACAGTAAAACAGATTTATCCGGTGGAAGAGGCACAGCATGTGCGCATCAATCAGGATCATACAATCACGGTGGAATATGAGCAGCCGGTCATGGCACGTGTTTTTGAAGTTACTATTTGACTTTTTTCTTTGAAACCAATATATTGACAGAGTAAGTATGATTAGAATCATAACAGACTGAGTGAGGAAGAAATGTACAGAGCAGGAATTGATCTTGGTGGAACCAATATAAAAGCAGGAATTGTTGATGAACAACAGCATATAATTGCAGAAGCATCTGTGCCGACGAATGTAGAGAGACCGTATCAGGACATCATAAGGGATATGCAGAACTGGTAAAAACGCTTTTGAAGCAGAAAGGTATCGGGGAAACACAGCTGAAGAGTATAGGAATCGGAAGCCCGGGAACGATTGATGCAGTACATGGAGTTGTGTTGTATTCCAATAATTTCGGGTGGGAAAATGTTCCGCTCACAGAGCAGTTAAAGAAGTACTTTTCCTGTCCGATTGCAGTTTCCAATGATGCAAACTGTGCGGCTTTGGGTGAAGTAAAAGCCGGTGCGGCGCAGAATACAAAAAATGCGATTCTGCTGACTCTTGGAACTGGTGTGGGCGGTGGAATTATTCTCGATGGAAAGGTGTTTGAGGGCGCACATGCAGGAGGTGCCGAACTCGGACACACAAGTCTGATATGTGGCGGTGAGCGTGCACATGCGGACGGAAAGGCTGCGTGGAGGCATATGTATCGGCGACAGCGCTGATCCGCGATGCAAAAAGAGCCGCGCAGCAGTACCCGGAATCCAGCCTGAATGCGATGTGTGAGGGAGACCTTTCGCATATGAATGGAAAAATTCCGTTTGATGCCGCACAGGATGGGGATACAGCAGCAGAAAAAGTAGTAAATGATTATATTTGCTATCTTGGAGAAACCATTACAAATTTTGTCAATATTTTCCGGCCGGATATTGTTTTGTTATCGGGAGGCATCTGCAATCAGGGGAAAAACTGACAGAGCCTCTTGAAACATACATTCAGGATAAATGCTTTGGCGGCAGCAAGGCGTTTATTCCGAAAGTTGCATGTGCGGTTCTTGGAAATAAGGCGGGAATCATCGGTGCGGCAATCTGATAAGCGGTAAGGAACGATAAGGAGAATGAGTCATTATGGAAGAAATTTTTGAACAGTTTAAAGATAAGGATGCATTTGATGCCTACTGGAAAGAACATTATGTTCCGCTTACTTATGAGGATGTAAGGGAAGCATACGAGGATTTTGTAAAATCTGCGGATAAGCATATTTTTCTGTCGGATTATGAGGAATCCGGTAATGTCAGCCGGGAGGATTTTATGGACAATCTTTCACAGGCGGCGCAGTTCGCGTTTCAGGATGGATTGACGGAAGCGTTTTATGAGAAGAATCCGCAGGTTTATGAGAATGCATTTGCATTATTTGAGGCGGCACAGATGGAAGGCGGGGATGCGAATATTGCGGCAGCTTTTCATGAAGAGTATCAGCGTTTGTACCATGATTTTCTGTTGGAACTGTTTGATGCACAATATGCGGAATAGACCGGGAAAGCCATAGAAAATAAAAAAAGAAGGAGGCGCATAATGCGGCCTCCTTTTAAAATTTCATAAATGCGCAGGTTGTATTCTTAAAAACAGAATAAAGGAGCACTTGTTGTGAGAATTGCGCTATGCGCAAAACAAGTGCGTAGGTCATATTCTGGAAAAGAAGAATAAAGGAGCACTTGTTATGAGAATTGCGCTACGCGCAAAACAAGTGCGTAGGTTGTATTCTTAAAAACAGAATACAACAAGAACCGAGTATCCCGCTTCGAATCAGAAACAATAGACGTTACCTTTGCAGTTAACTCCCCCCAGGCACCCTCACGTCACATGAGAGCTTTCGCTTAGGGCTGCTGTATTCCTACCCTGACCCGGTTCACGAATTCCCATTGCGCAAGACCCAGACGTCAACGCCACTTGCGAAGGGCAGCTCCACCGCCCTGACCCTCTGCGGGATATCACCCCAACTATAGCGGATTGTTGGTACAAGGTACCGCTACCACCCCGGCTACTCGGAGATTTAAGTATAATTCATATCAGAGGCTCTTGTCAAGCAAAACTGCCCGCATCTGTAAATTTAAAAAAAAGCTAAAGTATCTGCCAAACGAACCGATAAACAATGTATAGAGATGCAGGACAGATGCATTTCGGAAGCTTATTTCAAGGAAGAAAGGAGATGCTGAGCATGCGTATAGATGCATATAACCAGGTAGCACAGTTATACGGTATACAAAAGAATTTAAAGACACAGAAGGCGCAGAATGCAGCAGGTCCGAGAGATCAGGTGTCCATTTCACAGGCCGGACGTGATTATCAGGTCGCAAAAAGTGCAGTATCAGAAGCTTCGGATATCAGGGAAGATAAGGTAAGCCAGCTCAAATCAATGATTGATGCGGGAACATATTCCGTTGAGCCTGGCGATTTTGCCAGCAAATTACTTGAAAAGTATAATGCCTGATGAGGAAGGCAGACGAGAGAGGTTTTTGAAGTGGCTAGTTTAGTAGAAGAGCTTGTAACAGTACTGGAAGAAGAAGAAAAGATTTACCAGACATTGATTTCTTATGGAGAAAAAAAAGACAGACATCCTGATTCGGGCAGATGTTCCGGAACTGGAAAAACTGACATGTCTGGAACAGCTGGCAAGTGATGATCTGGTGACACACAGCAACCAGCAGGTACAGCTCTTAAAGGATATTGCCAATGTACTCGGACGTACAGAAGAAAAGATGACAGTTACCAGACTGATCACTTTGCTGGAGTCGCAGCCGGATGTACAGAAAAAACTGACCGAAGCGAGAGACCGTCTGCTTGCGGCAGCAGACCGGATGAATCATCTGAATGATCAGAACGTGGCTCTGATTAAACAGGCCATAGAGTTAAACGAATTCGACCTTACGTTGTTCAAGAGTTTGCGGCAGGCCCCTGAGACCGCCAATTATGACAAAACTGCCTGCAATACAGGAAGCTTGCTGGGCAGCAGCGGATTTGACGCAATGAGTTAAGGAGGAACAAAAGAATGGGAAACGGATTCGGAAGCTTATATATTGGGGCATCTGGACTTCAGAATGCCCAGTATGCACTGAATACAACGGCAAACAACCTTGCAAATGTGAATACAACAGGATATGTCCGCCAGCAGGTTCGTTTTGCAGATAAAACTTATAATAAATTAAAGGACCCGAATAAAAATGTGAACATGCAGCAGTATGGGCTGGGTGTATCCATTGGGGATGTGTTCATGCAAGGGATATTTTCTTAGACAAATCTTATCGGCAGGAGAATGGACGCAAGGGATTTTATACTTCTTTTTATGAAATCACGGATTATGTGCAGGATCTGTTTCAGGAATTAAACGGAGAACAGTTCAAACAGAGTGTCAGTGATCTACATCAGGCATTTCAGGAACTGGAGCCTAATATGGATAATTCCACACAACAGAATCTGGTACTTGAAAAAGCGGATCTTCTGCTGAGCCGTACGAAGTCATTGTATGATGACATGAAATCGTACCAATCCAATATCAATGAACAAATTAAAGATGATGTTGAACGTGTAAACAAGATCGGAAACCGTATCTATGAACTGAACCTGCAGATTCAGAAAGTAGAAGCTGGCGGACAGGAAACTGCAATGACCCTGCGAGATGAGCGTGACAATCTGCTGGATGAGCTGGGTGGATACGGAAGTGTCTCCATTAAGGAAGATGCGACGGGATTTACGTATGTAGATTTTGAAAGCACACCGTTTATCGATGACAATAAGTGCTATAACATCGGACTGCAGGAAGACAAAGAAACCGGATTTTACACACCGTACTGGACGCAGCTTTCTGATGTGGACAAGCAGCAGTATGTCCGCGTATTTAAAAAGAACGAAGTGATTTCCACGGATTTAAATACCGATGTGGGAAGTATTAAAGCCAAACTTCTTGCCCGTGGGGACGGATACGGAACGTATCAGGATCTGGAAAGCGAAGAGGCGTATGACCGTATTTCCGGTTGTACCATGATGGAAACAGAAGCACAGGTTTCTGCACTGCTTCACAATATTGTGACAAAATCAACGATGCATACTGTCCGAATAAGACAGTAGATACGGATGTCACCTATACCGATGCCGATGGGAATCAGGTATCATTAAAGGGAAAGAAAGTTCTGGATGCCGCAAACTGTGCGGTCGGGGAAGACGGACAGCTGCCACCGAGGGAACTGTTTACACGTGTGGGAATGGATCGTTATACCAAGGTGACAGGAGATGATGGGAATACTTACTATGTATACAACGAAGAGGACGAAAATGATCCCACGACGCTGTATTCCCTGAACAATATCAGCATCAATAAAGAGTTGCGCAAGCAGATCACACTGATGCCGTACAAGAATCAGAACGGTACGGATTATCCACTGGGTGAAAAACTGATGAGCCTTTGGAATGACAAGGAAATGACACTGAATCCGTACGACAAAAAGCCGTGTACGTTTGAAGGCTATTATGACAAGCTGATCGGGCAGATCGGAAATGATGGAAGCACTTTCCAGTCGGCAAGTGAGACACTGACGGGGGCACTGTCTTCCATCGATAACCAGAGACAGCAGACGATGGGTGTTTCCTCCGATGAGGAATTGACACACATGATCAAATTCCAGTCTGCATATAATGCGTCCAGCCGTTTTATGACGGTAATCAGTCAGATGACAGAACTGATCGTGACAGGATTGAAATAGAGATAAGGAGGCGTAGTTATGCCATCACAATTTTTGGATTGAATATCGGGGCAAGTGCGTTGTCGGCATTTCAGACTCAGTGAATACAGCGGCAAACAACGTTGCAAATGTGCAGACCAAAGGATATACCAGACAGACGGCAAATCTGGCAGCAACCGATCCGATTCGTGTATATACCAGATATGGTAGTGTCGGAACCGGTGTGGAAGTGACTTCCGTGACACAGGAGCGAAATCTCTATTATGATGAAAAATACTGGCAGAGTAATTCAAGCCGGGGATTTTTCGAACAGAAACTGTATTATGTGGATCAGGTTCAGACAATCTTCCGGGATGATGAGCAATCGCAGAAAGGATTTTCCAGTATTTTTTCCCAGATGTTTAAGGATCTGGATACCTTAAAGACACAGGGAGAAGTGAAAGCCGTCCGCAATCAGTTTATTCATCAGGCACAGAGCCTTTGCACTTATTTTAATGCTTTGTCCAAGAGCCTGACGGAGATTCAGGAGGATACCAACGAAGAGATCAAGGCTTCTGTGGATAATATTAATTCCATTGCAGAGAAAATTTCAGTGTTAAACAAGCAGATTAACAACATTGAAGTGCGTGGTGGGCATGCAAATGAGCTGCGCGACCAACGCGCGAATCTGATTGATGAGCTTTCAGGGATTGCAGATGTAGAGACGAAAGAATTCGAGGTGACAAACTCCAACGGACAAAACTTAGGAGGAACCAATTACCGCGTATATATCAACGGACAGACACTTGTAGACGGAAACGATTACCGGACATTAAAATGCACCTCTTCAAGTATCTGAACAATCAGATGGATGCCGAGGGCATGTATGCCATTACCTGGGAAGATACCGGAATGGAATTTAATGCCAAAGGTGCCAGTGCCAACGGAAGCCTCAAGGCATTGTTTATGATCCGTGACGGAAATAACAATGAAAATATGAAGGGAACGGTCTCGGATGCAGATCTGTCTTCTATTACGATAAAGATTCCGGATACAAAAGTGAATGAACTGTCACTGGCGAATAAAGGCCGGATTATGGTAAATAATAAGTTTTATTACTATGATGGATGGACAGCAAAAGTCGGTGAAAACGGGGTGAACAGTGTAACATTTAAGCTTGCCCCGGAATCCCAGATGGCAGATCAGGCAGAAGTTGACCGTGTCAAGGGAGACGGGCAGAGCAATTATCTGACAACCGGTTCTTCCATGGATGCTATGGGGATTCCGTATTATCAGAATCAGATCAATGAGTTCCTGCGTAATTTTACCCAGGCATTCAATGATATTGAAAAACAGGGTGTTACATTAGATGGCGATAAAATGGGAGCCTTTTTTGTGGGAACTTCCCCAACCGGAAACACGTTTGATGCAGATTCGTGGGATGCGAAAGTACAGGCGGCAAAGAAAGACGGATGGACAAAGGATATTGAACTGTCATCCGACGGGGACAGCTATTATCAGTTTACAGCGACAACCCTTGCAGTAAACAGCAAATCATTAAAGGATCCCAACTACTTTGCAACGTCAACCCAGATTACACAGGGGGAGGCGAAATACGATACCGTTGAGGATCTGTTGAAGCTGCAGAAGGATGTGCGGATGTTCCGCGGAGATTCTGCGGAGACGTTTCTCGAAACACTGATTTCAGATGTGACGGTTGACGTGAACAAGACAACAACAAGTTCCAATAATTATTCGAACCTGTCTACCGCGATCGCGACACAGCGTACCTCGGTATCCGGTGTGGATGAAGACGAGGAAGCGATGAACCTGATCAAATTCCAGAATGCGTACAATCTGGCATCTAAGATGATTTCCGTGATGTCTGAGATGTATGACAAACTGATCAATGAGACCGGGTGGTATGATGCCTGCGGACGAAACCGTGTGAGCTGACAGTATAAAACTTAGGAGGGAGATCCTATGAGAGTTACCAATAATATGATCACAAGCAACACAAAGAGCAATATCAATGCAAATAAGGTGCTTGTGGATAAATATAATACCCAGATGACAACGCAGAAGAAGATCAATAAACCGTCGGATGATCCGGTCATTGCGATTCGCTCCCTGCGTATGCAGACCAGTTTGTCCCATATTGACCAGTATCTGAACAATAACATTTCGGATGCCAATTCCTGGCTGAATGTGACGGATACGGCGCTGGAAAATATGAAAACAATCCTGACGGATGTCCGCTCATTATGTGTCAAAGGGGCAACGGATACCTTAAAAGAAGATGACCGCAGAACGATTCTGAATCAGCTGAAATCTTTAAGTGATCAGATTTATGCAGAGGGAAATGCAGATTTTTCCGGCAGAACGGTATTTACCGGATATCGCACGACCGAGCAGCTGACATTTAAGACAGATGAAGAAACTACATCCTACACGATTGATCAGAAATTATCCTATAAAGATATTTCCGAGCACGTTACACATACGGAAGCGTAGATGTACCGACGGATGCAGCAAACAGCTTTGATGAAACGATTCCATCGGGGAAAATACCTACGACCGGCTGCGTCTGGCGTATGGAAAGATTAACGGAAAAGATAATTCGGATGGAACGGGAGCAATTGATCCGATTTCCAGTATGAGTTATACGACAGCTGCAGGAAAGAAAGTGGAATTAGACCTTGCACCGGGACAGACTAGAGGACAATTTGTAGATGAGAATGGGGCAGCAACCGGCAGTACGTTTACCATGTACGAATCCAAAGAGGAGTGGCTTAAGGCGAACAATGGAGAAGCCAAAGTCGGAGACAATGACATGGTATTTATCAAAGATACCGGTGAAATGATTCTCGGAAAAGATTTGTCCAATACATTAAAGAGGGAAAAGGCGGATCTTAGCATCACGTACACCAAAACCGGATTTGATGCTGGAGAGGTTCGTCCGGAATATTACTATGACTGTAAGATGAAGACTCCGGATATGCAGAAAGCAGTACAGTATACCAAGGAAGACCAGCCGATCAATTTCGAAATTTCCAGTGGAATCATGCTCGCGGCAAATACACAGGCGAGCGATGTTTTAAGCACTGACATTGGGCGGGACATGACAGAGATGATGACGCTTGTTTCTGCTTCCACACAGGCACATGACAAAGTTTCACAAATTGAAAAGATGATGTCTATGGATAAGTATTCGGATGAAGAGAGCCAGAAGAAACTTCAGACCTATCTGGATGCTGCCAATAAAGAAGCTACCTATGCAGACGATAATCTGTCAAAAACCTACCAGCAGTTTATCTCAAATTTTGACGGATACCTGAATAAAGTAAATGTGGCACATACCAATGTGGGCGGATTGCAGCAGCGCGTGGAGCTGACAAAGACCCGTGTGGAAAACCAGAAAGAGACGGTAGAAGAATTGAAGTCTAACAATGATAACCGTGACATTTCGGATATTATCATTGATTACTATGCTGCTTACAACGCATATACGTCCAGTCTGACAGCTGCATCGAAAGTTGGAAGCCAGACATTACTGAACTATTTATAAAAACGCGGAGCGAAGGAGAAAGACCATGAAGGCTGATTCACGTATTTTTGGAAAAATTGAAATAGAGGATGATAAAATCATCACGTTAGAGAAAGGTATGATCGGTTTTCCGGATCTCAATCATTTTGCACTGATTTATGATGAAGAGAAAGAAAAAAAATACAATTCCATTATGTGGCTGCAGTCGATGGATGATCCGGACATTGCATTTCCGGTTATGATGCCGCATATCGTCAAGGAAGATTACAACCCGAATGTAAGTGAGGAAATGATTGCACCACTCGGAAAGCTGACACCGGAAAACACATATATTCTTGTGACGGTAACGGTTCCGAAAAATATAGAAGATTTTTCCGTAAACCTGAAAGCACCGGTTGTGATCAATATGGATAACCGCAAAGGGGTACAGATGATAGTGGAGGATGATTATCCGGTAAAATACAAAGTATATGATGTGCTTAAGGCAAAGAAAGAAAAGGCGGGTGAATAAGATATGCTGGCATTGACAAGAAAAAAGGGGGAGGCCCTTGTAATCAACAACAATATCGAGATCACCGTACTTGAAATCCGGGGAGATCAGATCAAACTTGGAATTACGGCACCGAAAGATGTTCCGGTATACCGTAAGGAAGTGTATCTTCAGATTCAGAAAGAAAACCAGGAGGCAATCAGCCTTGATGGCATCGAAGCATTAAAAGGAATTCTTGGATAAATCGGAAAAACAATCGGAGGGTGTTAAGTTTTTACTGACACGCTCGATAATTATTTATAGAATGACAGTAATAGATTGGCTATGCAGCGGCATAACCGGCAGCGGATGATGGAGACAGGAGGTAATCATCATGGCAATGGAGGCTATTAAAGGTGCAGGAATGACGTATCAGGGAAGTGTGTCATCTGCAGAAGCCAGCCCAAAACAGATTCTGCGGTAAAAGCAGCAGAGACCGATGCAACTGAAAAGGGCATCGTATCGGAGAATATAAAGCAGGCTGGTGAGGAGAACGTAAACACTTCCCAGGGAGCAGATCAGCGGAATACAAATGCGCAGATCAAAAAAGCCGTGGATGAAGTGAATAAAAAGGCGGTCAACTCGGAAGCAATATTCGGCATTCATGAGGCAACCAATCGTGTGACCATAAAAATTATTGATAAAGATACCAAAAAGTACTCAAAGAGATCCCACCGGAGAAAACACTGGATATGATTGCAAAAGTGTGGGAACTTGCAGGCCTTATGGTAGATGAAAAAAGATAAAAAAGGGGAGGGAAAATTATGCCAATCAGAATGACAGGTATGGTGTCCGGACTGGATACCGATTCTATCGTAAAAGAACTCGTTTCTGCATACAGTACCAAAAAGGAAAAATACGAAAAAGAGCAGACAAAACTTGGCTGGAAGCAGGAGATCTGGAAAAGTCTGAATAAAGAAGTAAACAGTTTTTATAAGAGTGCTGGTAATCTGCGGTTTGACAGCGGATACAATACCAAAAAGACAACATCGTCCGACAGCACGAAGGCAACCGTCAGTGCGGGCGGAAATGCGACTGTCGGAACACAGAAACTGCATGTGCTTTCTACCGCGCAGTCCGGTTATCTGACGGGGGCTGAGATTAAGACAACAGCCAACGAGAAAGTTACTACGTCTACAAAGCTTTCGGATCTGGGTGTTACAGCAGATGAAATTACCTTTAATGTGGGACCGGCAAATAATTCTGCATCCGGAACCACAAAACAGATCAAAGTAGGAAAAGACAGCACAATCAGTGACGTTGTAAACCAGCTGAAGGATGCGGGACTGAATGCAAATTTTGATGCCGGAAACAGACGCTTTTATCTGAGTTCTTCAGATTCCGGATATGCAACGGATTTTAATATTACTGCGGACAGCAGCGATACAAATTCTACAACATTATTAAACGCACTGGGTCTGGGCAAGACGGCAAAGAAGATTGACGGAAGCGATGCGGTTATTGTTTTAAATGGCGTAAAATATACCAGTACAACGAATAATTTTTCTGTCAATGGATTATCCATTTCCGTCAATGGAGTGACAGACAAGTCGATGATCTTGAACATGTCGATGTCGATGCCTTAGATGACAGCAAGGCAGTTTCTATTTCCACAACGACCGATACACAGGAATTTATGACAAGATTAAAGACTTCCTGACCAGTTACAACAACATCATCAATAAGATGACGAAACTGTATAACGCAGATTCTGCAAAGAATTACGAGCCATTGACAGATGATGAGAAGTCGCAGATGTCTGATTCGGAAGTAGAAAAGTGGGAGACAAAGATCAAGGACTCCCTGCTTCGCCGTGATTCCAATCTGAGCACGATTATGAATGCCATGACGACTTCCATGACCAAGGCAATTTCCATCAATGGAAAGAATTATTCGCTTTCCAGTTTTGGAATCAGTACACTTGGTTATATGAATTCGGCAGAGAATGAGCAGAATGCTTATCATATTGACGGTGATGAGGATGATGAAAATACATCAGGAAATAAAGATAAGCTGATGGCTGCATTAAGCAGTGATCCGGATACCGTGATTGATTTCATGAAGCAGTTGTCGACCAATCTGTATACGGCAATCGACAAGCAGATGCAGAGTAATTCCCTGCGAAGCAGATACAGCATTTACAATGATAAGGAGATGACTTCCCAGTATACAAGCTATACGAAGACCATTGCAGAGTGGGAGACAAAGATTTCCGACAAGGAAGATTATTATTACAAGAAATTCTCCAAGATGGAGACTGCGCTTTCCAAGTTAAACAGCCAGACAAGTTCTCTTTCAGGTATGTTCAGCAGTTAATCAGTATCATGCAGGGCAATCTTTTGCAAAATAAAATATACAGGAAATAATAGGGGGAATCAGGATGATTCAGAAAAATCCATATGCAGCGTATAACAACAGTAAGATCCAGACGGCAACACCGGCAGAACTGACGCTGTTACTCTATGAGGGAGCTATTAAATTTACAAACATTGCGATTGTAGCGATTGAAAAGGGCGATATTGAAAAGGCGCATAACAATATCCGAAAGGCAGAGAATATCATTCGGGAGTTTCAGATAACTCTCGACCACAAATATGCAGTTGCCAAAGATTTTGATGCGGTCTATACCTATCTGTTACAGAGATTGTTAGAGGCCAACATGAAAAAGGACAAGGATATCTTAGAGGAAGTGCTTGGTCATCTCCGTACCATGCGGGATACATGGAAAGAAGTTATGGCAAAGACCGCAAACGGAAACAATATCAAGACAAAGGAACCGGTAGCGTAATGCCGGCAGGAGACAGTATGCCAGATACATATATTGCAATTATGCTGCAGAGCCTGAAAAAAAGGAACAGGTTCTGGATGAAATTATCCGCCTGGATGACCGGCAGAAAGATACCCTGACGGATCCGGAATGCCCGTTTGATGTGTTTGATGAAACCGTGGAGGCAAAAAGTGCGTGTATTGATCAGCTGAACCAGCTGGACAGTGGTTTTGAGAAGCTCTATGCACAGGTGGCAGAAGAACTGGATCAGAACCGTGAAGATTATGCAAAGGAAATTCGTGACATGCAGCAGTGCATTCGCCGGGTAACGGACAAAAGTGTCAAGATTCAGGCGCAGGAAGCCGCAACAAAGACTGATGCGTGAAAAGTTTGCCACAATTCACAGACAGGCAAAGGCGGTGCGGAAAAACAGCCGTGCGATTACCGGATACTATAACAGTATGAAAGAATGGTAGTTATTTCATAAAATGGGACAAAAGTACTACTTGAAAAAAAATATCATATGACTTATAATGACTTTGTTATATGACTGACGGATAATGTGGAGCACCACGTGAAGTATAACATAGCACACCGCATGAAAAATCGCTGACGCGATGCGGGTGCGTAGGTTATACATCAGATAGATGTATGAAGGAGCACGCCGCATGAAAAATCGCTGACGCGATGCGGGTGCGTAGGTTATACATCAAATAGATGTATAACAAGGGTCGTACCGTCTGGGCAAAAGATAAAAAACCCAGGCGGTTTTTGCGTTCATTTATATTTTCCGGTTTTTGGTAAATATATTGTACGAAAATAAAGACATGCGTGGGTATTGACAAAATGATGAACGTTAGTGTAATCTATCAATGATTAGAGAATACTAACCAATAAGAGAAGGAGGATCACCATGTTAGAAATGAAAGAGTGGGATGGATTTGAAGGACGTCTTTGGAAAGAAGAGATTAATGTCCGCCAGTTCATTCAGGATAACTACACACCATATGATGGTAACGAGGATTTCCTTGCAGAACCTACAGAGGCTACCAATAAGCTTTGGGGAGCACTGCAGAAACTGCAGAAGGAAGAGCGCGCAAAGGGCGGAGTCCTCGATATGGAGACCGAGGTTGTAACCGGTATTACAGCTTATGGTCCGGGATATATTGATGAATCTTTAAAGGATTTAGAGACAATTGTAGGTTTACAGACAGACAAGCCGTTAAAGCGTGCATTCATGCCTTACGGTGGAATCAAGATGGCTGTTCAGGCGTGTGAGACATACGGATATCAGGTAAGTGACCAATTAAAGGAGATTTTACCAAGTATCACAAGACACACAACACAGCCGTATTCGATGCTTACACACCGGAGATGATGAAAGTACGTCACAATAAGATCTTAACAGGTCTGCCGGATACATACGGACGCGGACGTATTGTTGGTGATTACCGCCGTGTTGCTTTATACGGTATCGACCACCTCATCGAGGAGAAGAAGAAAGATAAGGCAAACTGTGGCTGTGGTGAGATGACAGACAATGTGATCCGTTTAAGAGAAGAGATCGCCGAGCAGATCAAGTGTTTAGAGGATATGAAGAAGCTTGCAGAGATCTACGGATACGATATTTCCAGACCTGCAACAAACGCAAAGGAAGCCGTACAGTGGTTATACTTCGGATACCTTGCAGCAATCAAGACACAGAACGGTGCAGCAATGTCCGTTGGTCGTGTTTCCACCTTCCTTGATATCTACTTCGAGAGAGACTTAAAGAAAGGCATCATCACAGAGCAGGAAGTACAGGAATTGGTTGACCACTTTACCATGAAGCTTCGTATGGTAAAATTCGCACGTATTCCTTCTTACAATCAGCTGTTCTCAGGTGACCCTGTCTGGGCAACACTTGATGTTGCGGGTACAGGCGTAGACGGACGTTCCATGGTTACAAAGTCCGACTTCCGTTTCCTGCACACCTTAGAGAACATGGGACCGTCCGGAGCCAAACCTACCGTAC
>ENA-OQAS01000104-OQAS01000104.1-human-gut-metagenome-genome-assembly--contig:-NODE-104-length-41867-cov-11.428725_pt1 | contig 41867 bp, 48 predicted proteins | sample MGYA00242733_ERZ504523 | MGnify/ENA primary metagenome ERZ504523 (study PRJEB26092, sample SAMD00036239) | human gut metagenome | host: Homo sapiens | study: EMG produced TPA metagenomics assembly of...
GGGCCAGCACGCGCATGAAGGTTTCGAGCACGGTGTACAGCGTGTTGAACGCGTTCTCATCGCCCGCACCGAAACGTTCGCGGTTGTTGCGGATGTACCAGTTGGTCAGCACGTCGATGAAGTCGCTCGCCGCATCGCACGCGTCGGAAATGTAGAAGTTGTCCAGCGCATGCTGGGTCTTCTCCACTAGGCGGCGCAGACGGGCCAGCAGGTAGCGGTCCATTTCCGGCAGCTTCGCCACTTCGTCGGCACGCAGCATACGGGCGTCATACCCGGCGGCGTTCGCGTACAGGGTGAAGAAGTAGTAGGAGCTCCACACCGGCAGCATGACCTGGCGCACGGTGTCGCGGATGCCATCGGCGGTGACGATCAGGTTGCCGCCACGCAGGATCGGCGAGCTCATCAGGAACCAGCGCATGGCGTCGGAGCCGAAGTCGTTGAACACGCCGTTCACGTCCGGATAGTTGCGCAGATGCTTCGACATCTTCTGTCCGTCGGAGCCGAGCACTATGCCGTGGCAGATCACGTTCTTGAACGCCGGCCTGTCGAACAGGGCGGTGGCCATGACGTGCTGCACGTAGAACCAGCCACGGGTCTGGCCGATGTATTCCACGATGTAGTCGCACGGGAAGTGCTGTTCGAAGGTTTCCTTGTTTTCGAACGGATAGTGGTACTGGGCGAAGCTCATGGAACCGGATTCGAACCAGCAGTCCATCACGTCGCTGATGCGGTGCATGTGGCTCTTGCCGGTCGGATCGTCCGGGTTGACGCGGGTCAGCTCGTCGATGTACGGGCGGTGCATGTTGATGTTGCCCTCATGATCGCGCGGATAATCGCCGAAGTCGGCCTTGAGCTCATCGAGTGAACCGTACACGTCCACACGCGGGTACTTCGGATCGTCCGAAACCCATACCGGGATCGGAGAGCCCCAGAAACGGTTGCGGGAGATCGACCAATCGCGTGCGTTCGCCAGCCACTTGCCGAACTGGCCGTCCTTCACGTTGTTCGGAATCCAGTTGATCTGCTGGTTGAGTTCGAGCAGGCGGTCCTTGATCTTGGTGACGGCCACGAACCAGGAGCTCACCGGCTTGTAGATCAGCGGGGTGGCGCAACGCCAGCAGTGCGGGTAGGAGTGCACGTAGCTCTTCTCCTGGAAGAGGATGGCGCGCTGCTCTTCGGGGATGCGGGCCAGCGGGCCGTCACCGGCGCGCAGGTTGCGCAGGATCGGCTTGTTGGCGTCGAACACGTACATGCCTCGTAATCCGGGCACAGCGACGTGAACTTGCAGCCCGCGTCGAGCACGTCCACGCTCTTGATGCCCTTGGCGTTGAGCGTGTTCATATCGTCCTCGCCGTAGGGGGCCTGATGGACCAGGCCGGTACCTTCAACGGTGTCGACGTAGTCGGCGGTGAAGATCTGGTAGCCTTCCGGCCCCGGCACCTTGCCCTCGGCGGCGTTCTCGTCGCCTGCGAAGTACGGGAAGACCGGGTAGTAGCGCCAACCTTCCATTTCGGCGCCCTTAAGCTCGCGCACGATCTCGTAGTTCTCGCCAAGTTCCTTCTCGTAGGAGCCAAGCAGCGGCTTGCCGAGGTAGAACTTCTTGCCAGCGAACTTGCCTTCGGTCGGACGCACCTCGACGTAGTCGATGTCGGCGCGACCACGATGGCGAAGTTGGTCGGAACGGTCCACGGAGTGGTGGTCCAGAAGACGGCGTAGGCATCCTCCTCGTCGCGCAGCTTCACGGCCACGGACACGGTGGTGTCCTGACGGTCCTGATACACGTCGGCGTCCATGCGCAGCTCGTGCGCGGACAGCGGCGTCTGGTCCTTCGGGCAGTACGGCAGCACGCGGTAGCCTGGTAGGCCAGACCCTTGTCGTACAGCTGCTTGAAGGCCCACATCACGGACTCCATGTACGTGATGTTCAGGGTCTTGTAGCCGTGCTCGAAATCGACCAACGGGCCTGACGGTGCACGTAGTCCTTCCACTCGTTCGTGTACTTGAGCACGGACGCGCGGCAGGCGTCGTTGAACTTGTCGATGCCCAGTTCCTTGATCTGGTCGACGGAGTCGATGCCCAGTTCCTTCTGGGCTTCAAGCTCGGCCGGCAGACCGTGCGTGTCCCAGCCGAACACGCGGTTGACGCGGTGGCCCTTCATGGTCTGGTAACGCGGGATGACGTCCTTCGCGTAACCGGTCAGCAGGTGGCCATAGTGCGGCAGGCCGTTGGCGAACGGCGGACCGTCGAAGAAGACGAATTCGTTCTGGCTGTGATCGCCGGAAGGACGGCGTTCGATGGACTTCTGGAAGGTGCCGTCCTTGTCCCAGTAGTCAAGCACGGACTCCTCAAGCTTGGGGAAGCTGGGGTTCGGCGCGACATTGGCGCTCTGCTCGCCGGCAGCAGCCTTCGGATACACATGATTGGTGGATTCGCTCACCGTATGCTCCTCGTTTGGCGGTTTCATTACTTACTTTACGAGGACGATGATTTTCGTGCGATTGCGCACGTCCGACACCGCGGTACCACCTCGCTTGCCGCACTCCCCTGTTTTCTTACGCAGGCTTCCCTGCACAGGTTTCATACGACCGCTTGACGTTCGGCTGTTCGGGCCGATCCCGCCGGTTCTACTGAGCCTGCGATCGCACCGCGCGATTTACGCGCGACGACCGCCGCCGTTCTTCCGGAAGCTCCCCGCTGATGACGGATCGTTGCTTTGCTTTTCAGTCGACAGCGTAGCACGCACTACGAACGTAGGTAAACGAAAGAGCCGCATGGCATCCACCATGCGGCTCTTCCTGCGCGACGACCGCGGTTCAATCGCAAATCAATCGCGCCAATCGCTTTCCGAGAGCGAATCAGCCTTCGTTAAGCTGCTCTTCCAGCTGCTTGACGATGTCGGCGTGCATCTTCTCGCTGATCTTCACCTTGAGCAGGAACACAACACCGCTCAGGATGATGACAGCCAGCGGCACATAGAAGGCGCAGACCTTGAAAGTGTGGATGTTCGCGGCGGTCATGTCGGCGGCGGTGGCGGAGCGATCATGCCGGCGGCGATGGCGACGGCACCGACGATACCGTTGGAGCAGGCGCCTGCGATCTTGTCGAGCATCGGACGCACGGACAGGGTGACGGCCTCGTTGCGCTTGCCGTTCTTCAGCTGGCCGTATTCGATGGAGTCGGTCAGGGAGAGGATGGCGGTCATCTGGATGAAGGTCTGCGGCAGGTAGAAGAACACCAGGCCGACGGTGACGACGGCGAGGTTGTTGGTGCCGACGATGAACAGCAGGTAGCCGAGGACCATGAGCACCATGCCGCCGAGGTACAGGTAGCGACGCGGTATGCGCTTGTTCAGAATCGGGTACAGCGGCGCCATGATGATGCCGGCGATGACCGAGACAACGCCGACGATGGAGTAGGCGGCGGAGTTGTTCAGGATGAACTTGAACATGTACATGAGCACGCCGGTGGTGGCCACGTTGGCGATGGCGTACAGCAGGTAGGACAGGGCGACCCACAGCAGCTGGTCGTTCTGGGCGAGAGCCTTGAACGCGGCGAGCGGGCCGCCGTTGTCCTCGGCCTTGGCGCGCAGGGTGCTGGTGCTTTCCTTGGTGCCGAACGCGACGGAGCACACGGTGAGGACGCCGAGAATAGCCACGATGATGGCGAAGCAGGTCCAGCCGCTCTGGCTTTCCTGGTGCTTGCCGGTGAAGATGTAGCTGAAGTAAGTGACGATCGGAATGACCACGATGGTCAGGCCGTTGTAGCCGATGGAGCCGCCGAAGGAACCGAGGGCGGTGTAGGTGGAGCGCTCATGGGAGTCGGAGGACAGCGCCGGGATCATGCCCCAATAGGAGATGTCGCGCAGGGAGTAGAACACGTCGAGCACGATGAAGGTGATGACGAACAGCACGATGAACAGCGTGGTGTTGACGTTCACCAAGCCGAACAGGCCGGTGTAGACCAGCACGAGTAGAACGGCGGAAACGGTGCCGCCGATGAGCTGCCATGGCTTGAAACGACCCCACTTGGTCTTGGTGTTATCGATGATGTTGCCCAGCAGCGGATCGATGAAGATCTCCGCGATACGGATGACAACCACAAGGCCGGTGATAACGCCGATGAGCTTGGTAGCGAGCGCCTTGTCAACGCCGGAGAACAGCGAGCTGGTGACGTAGACGATGAAGTAGGTGCTCAGCGCGTTGTAGAAGGCGGATTGGCCGACGTTGCCGAATGAATAGGCCACGCGGGACAGCAGACTGCCTTTCCTGGTTGGCTTCGCAGACTGCTGCGTCTCCTTCGGTGCGGCTGCGACATTGGATTCTGCCATCGTACTTCTCCTTAGAAGTTGTGATTGAAGCTGTAATCGGAAATCATCATTTGATTTCGCATGAGTTAAGTATATCCCTTTACCCCTGTTTAGTAAAATTTAACATCTGCGTTGTGCACTGTTGGGCGTGTCGCATTTTGTGCGATTCTGCACATATACATGTCATATTGTGTGCGATTCGCGGTATTTCGCCGACAGTAGACAAACAAAAGGCGATTGATGACATAGCATCATCAATCGCCTTTCATATTTTTCCGCACATACGTACGCTAAGCAGCCCGTTTCGACCGGGCAGATCGCTTCGATCGGGTCTGCAATTTTGGCCGCGATTCACGTTTCGGCTGCGCCGGCACGAAACTATCTCGCACTTCCAGCGTCGTCGACAGGTACGCATGCTGCCGTACTGTGCGCTTGCTGGCAATCGCATCAGCCAAGGTGAGAATCGCAACGCGCGCAAGCTCGTTCTGATCGATTGCGAAAGTGCTCAACGGCGGCGACGTCAGCTGGGCAATCGTCTGGTTGTTGATGCTGATGACGCTGATGTCGCGGGGCACAATCACACCAACCGCGTTGAACGCCTGCAGCACGCCGACCGCGATGATGTCCGCCGAAACAATAACTGCGTCAGGCAGTGCGCCGTTGTGGTCACGGATAAACTGCTCCCCCAGCTTGCGACCATTCTCCACGGTGAACAAGCCGTCAGAATACACCAGTCCACGCAGGTCGAGACCATAACGGCCCATTTCACGCCGAAAATATGTGGCACGCCCCTCTTCGTCCACCTCATAAAAATTCGTCAGCCTCCCCTTGCCGCCGATGAATCCGACACGCTTCATGCCAGCCTTCGCACATGCTTCGACCGCGTCATGCACGGTCTGCTGTAGGTCGGGCTGCACGGAATCAAACAGGTTCGGTGCGGGATTCACATCGATGAACACACCGTATGGCATGACCTCATGCAACTTCTCAAGGTCGCTTTCGGCTATGACATTGGCGCCGATAGCCATGAAACCATCGAATTTCCCCTTCTGATTCAACATCTCGTCAAGACTGTGGAAAACAGTGAGCTCTATACGCTGCTGTTTGGCGTTATGTTCCAGCGCCGAACGCAAATCGGCAAAATACGAATCACGCAGCGTTTCGTCGGACTCCTCGTTGTCCAACAAGGCTACTTCGTGCGGAATGACGATACGCTTGGCCTGGGCGCTGTATCCCAAATCCTCGCTGGCGCGGATGATCGCGCGACGCGTCTCCTCACGCACCGACAGCGTCGGATCGCCATTCAACAGACGCGACACCGTGGCCTGCGAAAATCCCGTACGTTTCGCAATCTCCTTGATGGTCGCCATCGCTCCCTCGCCCTCCCATGGATGCCTCATCAGATTTTAGTAAAAGCATTACTAAATCCATCATATTACATTACCGAACGTATTCTTATAGCCATGACACAGCCAGAGCAATCACGGAAACCGCGAATCGCGCATCAGTCCACGGAACGGATGAACGAACTGCGTGCACAACAAAAATCCTTTGCCCTGCAGAACATGCGGAGCAAAGGACTCAGCAACGCCGGTCTGCCTTTCAAAGCGACCGGTCATAAAGGTGGCATCAGTCGGCAGGGTTCCAAACGCGGCTGACACCGTGGAGAAACGCGGTCACCGTCAGCCCCACGGGCCTGCGGCTGGAAGCGCCCGCCCTTCTGCGTGGCCGACTTGCCATGTGAGCCACCCCTCGATGACGCCACGCTCCGCATCGGTTCTACCGGACGCGTATACATCAGGCCTCTCCCCGGTGATGCTGCGGATGGAACCATACACATATCCACATTTTTCACGGAGACGGTTGCGGGGCTGCTGGCTTTCCATATACCGTCAGCGCATGGAAAGCTTCGGACACAATACATTTTTCACATTAGAGCAGGCACGGGAGGAGGCGGCGAGACGGCATCTTGAATGCAGGCAGGTGTTGTCGCGGATAAGGTCACGCTCCTCGGTTCCACTCTATGTAAGCCACGGCACAGCGCTGGAGCTGCATGGCATGATTGCCACCATGAATTATTTACCCGGATATGGTTCGGAGCTCGTTCACGTTTCGGTGTGCCGGCAACGTGACCTGCGGAAAATCCAGGGGATGAAATTCCATTACGCAAGGCATGGCGTAGACGTGGCGCACGCCGACGAATTGGTGTCAAGCGTCTCCGCGATGCAGGCGGTCTGCCAGATTGCGCCCTATGTCGACGAACGGAGTCTGGTGATCGCCATGGATTGGCTCACTTGCGCCAATCCCGATTACGCGTCTGCACTCACGATGAGCTCTCCGACTACATCCGGAGTGCGCCGCGATTCATTGGGAGCGCCAAATGCAGAAAGGCCTTGCGCCTGTCCAAACCAGGTACCGATTCCCCGCAGGAAACGGTGCTTCGTTTGGAGAGCGATGCCTACGGGCTGCCTGAGGCACATGTCAATTATGAGATCATTGACCACATACGCGGCTCGGGCACGATGAAGGTGGATATCGCCTACCCGGATGACCGCGTCTGTATAGAATACGACGGAAATTACCACTACACCCACGGCCGCTGGATGTATGACCTCGATAAGCGCAACCGGCTGAGGGATCTTGGATTCACGCCTTTTGTCGCCACCCGCGAGCATTTGGCATCCAAACAGAAGCTGAACGAACTGTTCGGCATGGTCGCCCGAGCGATAGCCAGTCACCGTTACGGCTTGGACTAGTTCCGTAGGTGGTTTTTCGCTTCCGTAGGTGGTTGGTCAGAGTATCGGGGTTGGAGAAAGGCTTTATTCTGGCCGTTTTCATGCCGGGTATTCAGACCCAACCACCTACGGAACACCCAAACCGCCTACGGAACCGCATGAGTAGTCCCCGCAATGGATTTTTCGCCATTGATTCGGGGAATCCATGAAAAGCCACAGCGGGCGCACCCTGCGTAAAAGGTCATGCCCGCCGATTCATGGGAGCCATATGCGCAAGGGCCGTGCGGAAGCCACATATGTGGCTTCCGCACGGCCCTTGCATTCGTTGAACACTACCGTTCAGCCTGTCCAATTCACCAAGAACGGGACAGGAACGAAGCAGAAGGAGCCTTACTCCAGTTCCACGGCGCCGTGTACAGCTGGTAGTATTCGCCCTTCTGCGCGATGAGCTCGTCGTGCGAGCCGCGTTCGATGATGCGGCCATGGTCGAGCACCATGATCACGTCGGAGTTGCGCACGGTGGACAGGCGGTGCGCGATCACGAACACGGTGCGGCCCTTCATGAGGTTGTCCATGCCGGCCTGCACCACTTCCTCGGTGCGGGTGTCGATAGACGAAGTGGCCTCGTCGAGGATCATGGCCGGCGGGTCTGCCACTGCGGCGCGTGCGATGGAGATCAGCTGGCGCTGGCCTTGGGACAGACCGGAGCCGTCGCCTTCGAGCACGGTCTGGTAGCCGTTGGGCAGCATGCGGATGAAGCTGTCCGCGTTGGTGAGCTTAGCGGCGGCGATGCACTCCTCGTCGGTGGCGTCGAGCTTGCCATAGCGGATGTTGTCCATCACGGTGCCGGTGAACAGGTTCACGTCCTGCAGCACGATGCCGAGCGACTTGCGCAGGTCGGGCTTGCGGATGCCCTTGACGGAGATGCCGTCATACAGGATCATGCCTTCCTGGATGTCGTAGAAGCGGTTGATCAGGTTGGTCACCGTGGTCTTGCCGGCACCGGTGGCGCCGACGAGCGCGACCTTCTGGCCGGGCTTGGCGAACCAGGTGATGTCGTGCAGCACGGGCTTGTCCGGGTTGTAGCCGAAGGTCACGTCGGTGAAACGCACGTCGCCCTGCAGCAGGGTCAGGCGCCCGTCCGGCGAGGTGATCGCGTTCTCGCGCGCCTTCCTTGCCACTTCCGCGGCCTTCGGGCTCAGCGACTGCGCGGCCTTCAGGGAACGGGTGCCGTCGTCGCCTTCCTCACGCTTCCAGGCCCAATGGCCGGTTTCGTGGTCCACTTCGGTCATGGTGCGGCCGTCTTCGCCGAGCTCGACGTTGACGAGTGTGACGGAGCCGCCGTCGTCCTCGGGCTTCTCATCCATCAGCTGGAAGATGCGGGATGCGCCGGCGAGCGCCATCATCACCATGTTGAACTGCATGGAGACCTGGCCGAGCGGGTTGACGAAGGAGCGCGACAGGGTGAGCAGGGAGATGAGGGCGCCGAGGGTGAGCTTGCCCGCGCCGGCGAGACCGAAGTTGCCCATGCCGGAGAGCGCCATGAATCCGCCGACGATGGAGAGCAGAATGTAGAGGATGTAGCCCATGTTGCCTACGACGGGCATGGTCACGTTGCCCCAGGTGTTCGCTTCGGCGGAGCTTGTACAGTTCCTCGTTCTTCTCTCGAAGGTCTTCTGGGTGGCGTCCTCATGGTTGAAGACCTTGATGACCTTCTGACCGTTGACGGATTCCTCGACGAAGGCGTTCACGTCGCCGATCCACATCTGCTGCTTGACGAAGTAGCGGCCGGAGCGGGAGACGATGGCGCGCACGACTACGAACAGGATCGCGGCGAACACGAGTACGAAGATCGTGACCGGCACCGACAGCCACAGCATGGAGACGAGGGCCGCGAGCGCGGAGATCGCGGAGGAGAACATCTGCGGGAAGGACTGGCTGATGGCCTGGCGCAGGGTGTCGGTGTCGTTGGTGTAACGGCTCATGATGTCGCCGTGCTCGTTGGTGTCGAAGTAGCGAATCGGCAGCGTCTGCTGGTGGGCGAACATGTCGTCGCGGATCTTCTTCAGGGTGCTTGTTCGACGGTGACGATGAGCACTGCCATAGCCAGCTGCAGAAGGTGCCGGCGGCGTACAGGCAGCCCATGAGTGTCAGGGCGCGTAGCAGCGGGCTCCAGTCGGGGTTCTTCACGCCGACCAGCGGCAGGATGTAGTTGTCGATCAGCGACTGCAGGAACAGTGCGGATCCGGCTTGGGCGGCCGCGCCGACCAGAATGCACAGTACGATCGCCACGACATGCCACTTGTATTGGAAGATGTAGCCGAAGATGCGCTTGGTGGTTCCCGGCGCGGCTTTCTGCATCGGCGGTTTTGCGCCTGGCTTGTTACCCGGCTTGGTCTGCATGGTTTTTTCAGCGTTGTTCTTAGTCATTTCCGTTCCTCCTTTCACTTCAGTTCCTCAGGCTGGGCCTGGTTCTTGGTCTGCGACTCGTAGATGGAGCGGTATTCGTCGCAGGTCTTCAGCAGTTCCTCATGGGTACCGGATGCGGTGATGCGGCCTTCCTCCATGACGAGGATCATGTCGGATTCCTGCACGGACGCGATGCGCTGGGCGATGATGATCTTCGTGGTGTCGGGGATCTCGTCATGGAATGCGGTGCGGATCAGCTTGTCGGTCTTGGTGTCAACGGCCGAGGTGGAGTCGTCGAGGATCAGGATCTTCGGCTTCTTCAGGAGCGCGCGAGCGATGCACAGGCGCTGGCGCTGACCGCCGGAGACGTTGGTGCCGCCCTGTTCGATGTACGTGTCGTACTTGTCCGGGAACTCCTGGATGAAGCGTCGGCCTGCGCGAGCTGGCAGGCGTGGCGGATCTCCTCGTCGGTGGCGTTCGGGTTGCCCCAGCGCAGGTTCTCGGCGATGGTTCCGGAGAACAGCACGTTCTTCTGCAGCACCATGGCGACTTGGTCGCGCAGGACCTCCATGTCGTAGTCGCGCACGTCGACGCCGCCGACCTTGAGCGAGCCGGAGGTCACGTCGTACAGTCGCGGCACGAGCTGCACCAGACTGGATTTTGCGGAACCGGTGCCGCCGACGATGCGACGGTCATGCCGGAACGGATCTTCAGGTTGATATTGTCGAGCACCGGCTTTTCGGAGTTATCAGAGTAGCGGAAGTCGACGTTGTCGAATTCGATGGACCCGTCGGCCACTTCCTTGATGGGGTTGGCCGGGTTGGTCACCGTGCTTTCCTCGTTGAGCACCTGGCAGATACGTTCCGCGGACGCCTGGGAAATGATGCACATGACGAAGACCATGGACAGCATCATCATGGCCATGAGGATCTGCATGGCGTAGGTGACCAGTGCGGTCAGGTCGCCGGTGGTCAGGCCAAGGGCGGCGTTGTTGCCGGATGCCACAATCTGCTTGGCGCCCATCCATGCGATGAGAATCATCGAGACGTATACGCAGACCATCATGAGCGGGTTGTTGAAGCTCATCACACGGTCGGCCTTGCTGAAGTCCTTGTAGATGCGCTGGGAGATGCGGCCGAACTTGCTGATCTCATGCGATTCGCGGGTGTAGGACTTGACCACGCGGATGCCTTGAAGGTTCTCGTCGACCACGTTGTTGAGCTTGTCGTAGGTGTGGAACACGCGCTCGAACACCGGGTGCACGTACACCGCCAGGCCGCACAGACCGAAGGCGAGAACAGGGATGCACGCCAGGAACACCAAGGAAATGGACGGGCTGATGCGGAACGAGAAGATCCACGCCACGATCATCATGATCGGGGCTCGCACACCCAGACGAATGATCATGGAATAGGCGTTCTGCAGGTTGGTCACATCGGTGGTGAGCCTGGTGATGATCGAGCCGGTGGAGAACTTGTCGATATTGGTGAAGCTGAAGCCCTGCACCTTCTCGAATTCGTCATGACGCAGGTTCTTGGCGAATCCAGCGCCGGCGATCGCGGCGAACTTACCGGCAAGGAAGCCAGCCGCGAGCGAACATAGCGAGCACGCCAGAAGAATCAGACCGAATTTGACGATGGCGGGCATGCTTTTGCCGGTGATGCCTTCATCAATCAACGACGCCATCACCGTGGGGATGAGGATTTCCAGAACACCTTCGACCACCACAAATATCGGGGTGAGAATGCTGGGCTTCCTATATTCACGCAGCGATTTGCCAAGCGTGCGTACGAGATGCCGCTTTTGTTTTGGCTGCGATTGCACCGCAGCCGTTGTCACGTTTGTTCCGCTCACTTACTCTTCCTTTCCTGTTTCGTCTTCCTGTGATGTTTTCCGTACAGTTGGTTGCGATTCGCATTCCCGCGATTGCCGTTCCCGCGATTCCGCCTCGCACAATGCCAGGCTGGAGTAGCGACTTCGTCGCCGATCAGCCGGTGGAGACCAGATTGGTTTGCATCACGTCGAGCACGTGCATGAATTCGCGGATCTCGTCGTTGCTCAGGCCCTGCAGCAGAATGCCTTCCATGGCGATTGCGCTGGTGCGCAGCGCTTCGGCGATGTCGCGCGATTTGTCGGTAAGCACGATTTTCTTCAACCGCGCGTCCCTCGGCACGGATTCGCGCACGATAAGCCCTTTGCGTTCCATCAATGCGAGCACTCTGCTCGACGTCGACCGGGTGATGCCGAAGCGGCGCTCCACGTCCTGCGGGAAGATCTCCCGTTCCGAATGGCGTGCGAGGAAGGTGATGATGTCGATGTTGCCACCGCTCAGACTATCCACTTCCATGGGGCGCGTCACCGCAAGATACCGGTTGATGACGTTGTGCAGCGATCGGATGGCGACGCTCGGCGGCTTGCATGCGCCTCGGTCCCACGCTTCGGTGAACGCGGGGTTCACCGAAGCTGTTCCATCGTTCTGTATATCGTTCACGGAACATACGATAACACGTTGTACATACAACAGTTGCATATGCAACATTCAGCGTGTCGTGTGTGACGGAACCGGATCGCAGCACACCGAACGCAATATTGTAATCGCAAAATCGCTTAAAAATAGCCAAAAATAAGCCCGGAACAAGCCGAAACCAAGTATGAAAAAGCCGAGGATGTGGTCCGTACCGGTTCATTCGCGGGCCACATCCTCGGTCTAAATCCTTGAAACTCCTTTTGCTTACGTCTTGTTTACGTCAATCCGTCTTATTCGGCGGTTTCGGCGATTTTGGCGTATTCATCGAGCATGAAGGCGGTGATGGCCTTGCCGCCGTCGCTCATCAGCATCGGCATGGAGTTGATCGGCATGGACTTGAGGAACATGCGCATCATGTCGTTGTCGGGCAGCTGCGGCAGATTGCCGGCCTCGCCTTCCGCATACACGGATGCGACGATTTTGGAGCCGACCGGATCGTCGGCCCATTCGCCGAACGTGGACCATTCGTCGAGCGGCAGGGCCTTGCCGTCGCCGTCGAGCGTGATGACGGCCACGGCGGCGATGTCGCGGCTGGACGTGCCGACTTCGACGGTGTATTCGCCGGCTTCGACATGCCAGTCGTTGAACTTCTCGGACCAGTAGGCGAAGGCGCGCTCGTCCAGATCGAAGGAGATCTCAGCCGATTCGCCGGCCTTGAGGAACACCTTTCGGAAGCCCTTGAGCTCATGCTTCGGGCGGGCCACGGAGCCTTGCCTGGAGCCACGTAGACCTGCACGGTTTCGGCGGCGTCCACGTCGGACGTGTTGGTGACGGTCGCGGTGACGTGTGCGGTGTTGGCGCCGGTCTTGGCGACGTTCACGCCGTCGATCGCAAAGGTCGCGTAGCTCAGGCCGAAGCCGAACGGGTAGTCGACGGCCTTGTCGTACGTGTCGTAGTAGCGGTAGCCGACGAACACGCCTTCGCCGTAATCGACGTGACCTTCCTCGCCCGGCCAGTTGATCATGCTCGGATCGTCGTTGATGTCCATCGGAATGGTCTGTGCCAGCTTGCCGGACGGGCTGACCTTGCCGAAGATCACGTCGGCGAGCGCCGGACCGCCCGCCTGGCCGAGCAGCCAGGATTCGAGGATGCCCTTGGCGTTGCCCGCCCATGGTGCCACGGAGACGACGGATCCGTTGGACAGCACCACGACGATGTTCTCGTTTTCGGCGGCGACGGCGTTGAGCAGTTCGACCTGCTTGGCTGGAATGTCGAGGGTTTCGCGGTCGAAGCCTTCGGATTCGGCGGCTTCCGGAAGGCCGAGGAACATGAGGACGACGTCGGCGTTTTTGGCGGTTTCGACGGCTTCGGTTTCGAGCTTGGCGTCGGCCGGTTCGAGGTCGAGGGTGAAGCCCGGTGCGAACGCGACGTCCGCTCCGCGTTCGGCGAGGGTGTCGAGGAAGCTGGTCATCTTGGTTGGGGTGATGTGGGACGAGCCGCCGCCTGGTAGCGCGGGGTGCGCGCGAATTCGCCGATGACGGCGATTTTCGCGTTTGCCGCGACCGGCAGGATGTCGTCGTCGTTTTTGAGCAGCACCATGGATTCGACGGCGGCTGGTGGGCCACCTCGTCGTGGGCGTCCACGTCGAAACGGTAGTTCTCGACGCTCATGGCGGCACGGGTCTTGTTCACGAGGTCGACCATGCCTTGGGCCATGCGGTCGAGCTGTTCGGGCTGGATGCGGCCGTCACGTGCGGCGTAGACGATCTGGTCGTCCGTGTAGCTCGGCGGCATTTCAAGGTTGAGGCCGGCGTTGAGGGAGGCGACGCGGTCGTGGTCGGCGCCCCAATCGCTCATGACGATGCCTTCATACCCCCATTCGTCGCGCAGCACGTCGGTGAGCAGCCAGCGGTTTTGTGCGGAATGCACGCCGTTGATGCGGTTGTAGGAGCACATGATGGTCCATGGCTGGGCGGTTTTGACGATGTGTTCGAAGGCCGGGAAGTAGATTTCACGCAGCGCGCGCTGGGAGATGTTGGCGGATACGCGCAGACGGTCGGTCTCCTGGTTGTTGGCCGCGAAGTGCTTGAGCGAGGTGCCCACGCCCTTGGACTGCACGCCGGCGACGATGCCGACTGCCTCATGCCGGCCAGATACGGGTCTTCGGACCAATATTCGAAGCAGCGGCCGCCGAGCGGATTGCGCTTGATGTTGACTCCGGGGCCGAGGATGACGGCCACCTTCTCCTGGATGCATTCCTCCGCCATGGCCTCGCCGACCTTGTGGATGAGTTCCGGGTTCCAGGAGCTGGACAGGCCGGCTGCCGGCGGGAAGCAGGTGGCGGGCACGGAGTCGTTCAGGTCGGTTTCGCCGGTGCTGGATGCCAGGGATTTGCGCAGTCCGTGGGGGCCGTCGGTGATCATGTAGCCGGGAATGCCTTTGGTTTCCACACCCTGCAGGTGCCAGGCGTCGCCGCCGGAGGTGAGGGACGCCTTCTCTTCGAGGGTCAGGTCGTTGACGGAAGGATAAGCGGTGTCGCTCATGAGCTGCCTCTTTCGTATGTCTTCTGTGTTTCTGGTGCCTTTCGGCTATTTTCTCGGCCGTCTCGCGATTGTTTCGCGGTGGGACTTCAACCCCGAATTCCCTACCTACCGATTGGTAGGTACTTTATCAAAAAACAATCCTCAACACGCCAATCATCTTTGGAAAAGAAACCGACCGACCGTAAAGTGAATTGCATATTCCAATAACCTCCAGCAACGACGGGAGCACATTATGGCCAACGACGAAGTCGACCGCAGAAGCGCGATTCTCAACGCGGCGGTCGAATGTTTCGGCACGCTCGGCTACTACGGCACGTCGCTGCAGCGCATCGCCACCATGGTGAACCTCACCAAACCGGGCGTGCTGCATTACGTCGGCAGCAAGGAAGGGCTGCTGCATGCGGTGCTCGACGAAATGTACGACCGTGAGACCGAGGACGTCACCGCCGGCATGGTGCGCGACGAGCGTCCGCTTATCGCCGAAATGTGGCGCAGGACGGTGGCGGTCAACGCCAAACGTCCCGAATTGGTGCACATGTTCTCCACGCTGAGCGCGAGCGCTCAATCCCGACCATCCGGCGCATGATTATTTCGCCGAACGCGAGGAACGTATCGTGGAAGTGGCCGCGAACATCCGCTGGCATGTGCCGGAAGGCGTTGACGCCGAGCAGGTGCTGCGTTCCGGATTCGCGATGATGGACGGCGCGCAGCTGCGTTGGCTGCGGGTTCCGGGGCGCGATTTGAACGAAATGTGGGCGAGTTGCGAGGACGTGCTCTTCCCCCTGCCGCAGTGGGAGGGCTACCGCTGACCATGAAATATCTGTTGGCACCGGATTCGTTCAAGGAAGCCGCTTCCGCGCAGGCCGTGGCTGAGTCGATGCGCCGGGGCGTGGCGGCCGGCGATCCCGGCGCCGAATGCCGCATGATGCCGTTGTCCGATGGCGGCGAGGGATTGACCGACGCGCTGGTCCAGGCAACCGGCGGCGAATTGCGATCGGAGCACGCGCATGACGCGCTGGGCCGGCCGATCATCACACGATATGGATTCCTTGGCGAGGGCGGTTTCGGAACATCTCACGATGGAGAGAATCCTCGCACCGCGGTGGTCGAGTTGGCTGCGGCGAGCGGCATCGAGCGCATCTCCCCCGCCGACCGCGATCCGTTGGCGGCGTCCACTTTCGGCACCGGCGAGCTGATTCGCGCCGCGATCGACGCCGGAGCGGAACGCATCGTACTTGGATTGGGCGGCAGCGCCACCACCGACGGCGGCACTGGCCTGGCCCGAGCGCTCGGCCATCGTTTCCTCGATGCGGACGATTGCGAGCTGCCGCTTGGCGGCGGCGCACTCCCCGGCTTGCCCGCATCGACGACACCGAGGTTCCCGACGACGTGCGAAACATCCCGATCGTATTGGCATGCGACGTCACCAATCCTCTGACCGGGACGGACGGCGCCGCCGCCGTGTCGCGCCGCAGAAAGGCGCGAACACGGAACAAGCCGCATTGCTCGACTGCGGTTTGGGCAGGCTCGCCGACGCCATCACGGCACTGAACGGTCGCAAAATAACAGATAAGCCGGGCGCGGGCGCGGCGGGCGGCACCGGCGGCGGCATGCTGGGCCTGTTCAACGCGACCATGCGCCCCGGCATCGAGTTGGTGCTCGATTTGCTGCATGCACGCGAGGCGTGCGCGTGGGCCGATGTCGTCATCACCGGCGAAGGGTCGATCGACGGGCAGACGCCGTACGGCAAGGTACCGAGCGGCATCGCGCGACTGGCGAAATCGCAAGGAAAACCGGTTATCGCCATCGGAGGAAAAGTGACGCGCGATCCGAACGTCACCGCCGCGCTCAACGAAGCCGGCATCGTCGCGACGTTCGGCATCGCACCCGGCCCAGCCGCTCTGCCGGAACTGCTCACCGGAACAAAACGCAACGTGGAGGCACCTGTGCCGCCATCGCCAGTCTGCTGAGCGTCGCGCGCGAATGCTCATCGAGACCTCATCAATGAGGAACAGGAACCCCGCCTGTTGCACCGGTATTGAGGACTACTTTGGGGTCATCATCAACAGGCCACTCGCCTGAACTAGATTTTCACATCTGCTTACGGTAAGTATTCACGCAAGAGCGGAACCGCGAAATCAACTTCGCCGCAACCGGTCTGACGAATGACATATGCATCCAGCAACCGCTTGCGAATATGTTTGGCATTGTCGATATCAAAATTATCAAAGCTATCGAAAAACGACAGAAGTGAAGCCTTCCACCGCGCATGACCAGCTATGCGGCGCGCTTCGAGAAGCGGAACATGAGCAGGGCCAGGATCTCACCCGTCACGGCCATGCCGAAGAACACCCACATGCTGGTGGAAAACCCGGCGACGTAGGCGCCGCGGACTTCATGCCCGCGACACGGTTCGCTGCGGAGAATTCGGCGATCAGCGTGGACGCGACCGCGGTGCCGATGGCGCCGGCGAGCTGCTGCACGGTGTTCATCACCGCGGAGCCGTCGGCGTTCATCGCGGCCGGCAGCTGGTTCAGCGCATGCGTCTGGTCAGGCACGAGCACGAATCCGGATGCGGCCATGAACAGCGCGTAGGCGATCGCGACGGCCCATTCATGCGCGCCGCCGAGCATCATCACAATATCCATGATGGCCACGCCGACAAAACCACAGGCGATGAATTTCGGCGGAAAATGCGCTTTCAGCGCACCTCCGATCAACGGCGCGGAAATCGCGCGACCACGGCTCCCGGCAGCAGAATCAGGGCGGCGATCATGCTGGTGTGGCCGAGTCCGCGCTGCAATAGAATCGGCAGCAGGAAGTTCACACCGAGCACGCCACCGGACGACATCAGCAGAATCAGCATGCCCAATGTGAATCCGGGGAATGCGAACGTGCGCACCTCGACCAGCGGATGCTCCATCTTCAGCTGCACGGCGGCGAACACACCCAGCACCCCGATCGCGCCGACAAGCACCGTCCAGAAGCGCCAGTCGCCGTTCCACTGCGCGAAGAAGCTCGCCGCCACGATGATGCCGGCCAGACCGGCCGCCACCAATACCAGCGATGGCACCGACAGATGCCCCTTCCCGCCGTGGCGGATGTCGGGGACGGTAGCGCATCCCAGCACGAGCGAGATGAGCAGGAACGGGATCATCGTGTAGAAGATCCAATGCCAGTTGAGGAATTCCATGACGAGCCCGCCGAACACCGGGCCGATGGCCGGGGCCGCGCAGGTCACCAGACTGACCAGGCCAAGCATCATGCCGCGTCGGTTGAACGGCGCTTTCTCGAGGATGATGTTGGTCAGCAATGGCAGCGAGACGCCGGTGCCCAACGCCATGATGAGCCGCGCCGCGAGCAACATCGGAAAGTTCACGGCGAGCGCGCGACCACCGTACCTGCCGAGAACAGCGCCACGGCGGTGACGAACAGCCCCTTGGTGGGGAATGTGCGCACCATGAACGGTGAGGTGGGGATGGCTATGGACAGGAGCAGCAGATAGCCGGTGGTGAGCCATTGCACCACGTCGGCGGAGATGGAGAACTCCCCCATCAGCGTGGAGTAGGCGATGTTGAGCGACGTTTCGGATAGGATGCCGAGGAAGGTGAGGATGGAGAGCGCCACCACCACGATAGTGAGTCTGCCTTCGCTCATATATCTGCTTGGCTGTGGCCCCTCCCGCATCGCCTTTGCCGGCTGTTCCCGCCGCTGTTCGCGTTCCGTCATGATCTGCGACTCCTTCCTTTTCGTCATGGGTGACCGCATCGTTTGCCGCATGGCTCGATGGCCCTCCGGCCTACCGTTTCTCCGCCGTATGAGATCGAGGATCGCCGCCCGCCATCAACGTTTCGACACGTGCCGGCCAGGCATCGGCCACCTTCGTGGTCCATTCCCCTCCCCGGTCCGTGTCCATCAGCCGATGCATAGCCTGCAGCGTGGCGACCGTGGTGGCGACGTCCTGCGGGCTGATGCCGGACAGCACGCCACGCAGATGCTCATGGAACTGGTGCACGTACAGTTCGCGGATTTCCTCGGCGGCTTCGGTCAGGCTCAACGTCACCGCACGGCCGTCGGCTTCGGATGCGTGCTTGACCACAAGGCCTTTGACCACCAGTTCGTTGACAAGCTTCGTGATGCTTGGTGCGGTTACTCCCAGAAAGGCGCTGATGCCGCTGACCCGTGCGGCGGGAGCCGGGGATCCGGCACGATGATTGAGATTCCAGATGGCGTCGATGACATGCACGTGACGAGGCTTCATGTTTTTCGGCAGTTCCGGCAACGCTTCGGTGATGCGTTTCGCCATCCAGCACACGTCGATCAGATCACGCACGTCGTCCAGGGACAGTTGTCGTTGCCCGCTTCGCGATTCCACCATGGCACCCTATTCGTTACTAATAGTCATTACTAAAGGTAAGTATATGGGTGCTCCGGACAACGGGATCGCAGCCTTGGCCCATCAGTCTTCAAGCATGTTTTCACAACCCGACGCCAACAAGTCCGGGCGCGCACCCACTGGATGCATGCCCGGACTCCACGGAAATCCCAATGGCCTTTGCGCTACACGCGACGGGCGGCGAGCTCCCCGCCCACCCGGTCGACGCGCTTGTCGAGGTCGTAGAAGAAGAGCAGCGCGGCCATAACCACGACCATGGCGACCGGCACCCACACGAAGGTGTTGACCATGGCGGAGACGGTGGCATCGGACCGCACGGCGAGCGAGCCGTCATATCCGCTGGCACCGAGTATCCACGCGATGGCGGCCGAGGAAACGCCCATGGCCACCTTCATGGAGAAGCTGGACGAGCTGAACACGATGCCATCGGACCGCACGCCGCTGCGCCATTCGCCATATTCCACCACGTCGCCGCTCATGGCGTTGAGCGCGGCGTTCATCGGGATGATGCCGACCATGCGCACGATGATGGAGACGAAGAACACCCACAGGTTGCTCGGATCGACGAACACCAGCAGACTGCGACGGCGACGAGCACCAGGCCGGCCATCGAGGCGTTGCGTTTGCCGAACCGGGCCACGAGCGTCCGGCGAACGGCAGGCCGATGACCATGGGGATCACTGTCGCCAGACCGATCACGGCGATCAGATTGGAGTTGCCGAGCACGTACTTGGCGATGTAGGCGGCCATGCCGTTGTAGGTCGTTGAGCCCAGCGTGAGCCACCAGTACTTGTTGCGCGCAAGCGCCTTGAAATGGTCGCCGACGGGAATTCTGCCGGCGCGCCCATCCACGCCATCGCCCGGTTTCATGGACGCGATCTCATGCGTATTCGCGAAGGTGAACCAGTAGCCGAACGGGATCATCACGGCGATCGTCCCGAAGAAGACGCTCCAGCCGAGGGACGAACCGCCGAGGAACTCACTCCCGACACCGGTAAACCGGTGAGCAAACTGAATCTTGGACGCTTCGGCGCGGGCTTCATCTTCTTCTGCATCGTCTTCATGATGTCCGGCACCATCGGATCCACCGTGCTGCTCCCAGCCCGCTTCAACACGCTCGGCATCGGTCAGGGCGAAACGATCCTCGGCACGATGAACTCCATCGGCATCATCTTCGCCCTGATCTCCAACGTCATCTTCGGCTCGCTGTCCGACGCCTCCCACAGCCGTTTCGGCAAGCGCACGCCATGGATCATCATCGGCGGACCGATCGCCGCATCGGATTCTACCTGACCTCCATCTCCCCGACGCTGCCGACCATCATCGCCTCCTGGTCACTGCTGCAGATCAGCCTGAACTGCATGATCGCGCCATGCGTGGCGATCCTGTCCGACCGCGTTCCGCAGAAATACCGCGGCTCCATGTCCGCATTCTACGGCGCGGGCCAGATCGTCGGCCAGTCCATGGGCACCATCATCGGCTCCGCCTTCATCGATGCTCCGAAGACCGGCTTCATGATCGACACCATCTGCTGGTGCCTGTGCGGCATCGGCACCGTGCTCCTGCTCCCGCGCGAACTGTCCGCGGCCACGGCCGACGCCGAGAGATTCGACATCAGGCAGATCGCCATGCAGTTCCGCCCGCCGACCAAGGGCGCGCGCGATTTCTATCTGGCGCTCGTCGGACGTCTGATGCTCATCTTCGGTTACAACATGATCGTCGGCTACCAGCTGTATGTATGCATGAAGTACATCGGACAGGACGCCAAGGCCACGGCCTCCACCGTGTCCACCATGGCCGTGATCACCATGGTCGTCCCCCTCGTCGTACCCCTGGTCTCCGGCCCGATCTCCGACAGGATCGGCAAGCGCAAGCTACCGGTGTTCGTCTCCTCCACCATCATCGCCATCGGCATCGCCGTGCCGTGGGTGCTCAAGTCCCAGTTCTCCATGTTCGTCTACGCGGCGCTCATGGGCCTCGGATACGGCATCTACATGGTGGTCGATCAGGCGCTGAACGTCGACGTGCTACCGAACCCGAACGAGGCCGGCAAGGCTCTCGGCATCCTGAACCTCGCCAACACACTCGGACAGGTTATCGCGCCGATTGTCGTCTCCTCCATCGTGGTGGCCACCGGCGGCTACTTCTTAGTATTCCCGATCGCCATCGCGGCCGTAACGATCGGTGCCGTGGTGATTCTGTTCATCAAGAAGGTGAAGTAGCGCCGGCGGATCGTAGGACCACGCATTCACAGGCGCGCAAGGGCCGTTCCTTTCCGAGGGTTTCAATCTCTCCACCGGTTTTTCGAAAAGGAACGGCCCTTCGCCATGGCAAACCCCGTAGCTGGCATCGTTCCGTAGGTGGCTCTGCCGTTCCGTAGGCGGTCACCTGCGGCATCGGCGATGAGAAACGGCCGTATTTGAGCCGTTCCTTCAGTGACCATCCGACCCCAATCACCTACGGAGTCTGAAAACCACCTACGGAAAAACCGGACCTTGTCGGCAGTCGCCAGGTCCTAGGCACCACCCGACCGCATATACGCGCGGAACCGATGCGGCACCCCGACGAATCATTGCAAAACCGGCCATACAAGCGATGCCCGCAATATGCGCGACATGCGCTGCGTCGATTTGTGAAATCACCTAAATCATAGTAAACTACCAAGTGGTAATTAAAGGACACCGCTTCAACGAGGAAAGTGAGCAATCCATGACCAACACCACCGACCTGCCATACAAGAATCCCAACCTGCCTGCCGAAGAGCGCATCGCCGATTTGCTCGGACGCATGACCCTCGAAGAGAAGGTCGGCCAGATGATGCAGCTTGATGCTCGCAGCGGCGATCTGGATGACCTGATCGTCAACAAGCACGTCGGCTCGATTCTGCACACCTCCCCCGCGGACCTGCCCCGCGCGGTCGAGACCGTGAACACGAAGACCCGCCTCGGCATTCCGCTGATCATCGGCGACGACTGCATCCACGGCTATTCCTTCTGGCCAGGCTCCACCATCTTCCCATCCCAGCTCGGCATGGCAACAAGCTTCGACACGGCCAAGGTTCAGGCCGCGGGCCGTGCCACCGCCGAAGAGGTCTCCACCACCGGCGTGCATTGGACGTTCTCCCCCGTGCTGTGCATCGCCCGCGACACCCGTTGGGGCCGTGTGGACGAGACGTTCGGCGAGGATCCGTATCTTATCGGCGAGATGGCCTCCGCCATCGTCAAGGGCTATCAGGCGGCGCCAAAGCTGGCGAGCCGCTCGCCAAGGATGCGATTCTGGCCTGCGCCAAGCATTTCGCCGGCTATTCCGAAACGCAGGGCGGCCGCGACGCTTCCGAAGCGGACCTGTCCCACCGCAAGCTGGAATCGTGGTTCCTGCCGCCGTTCGAACGCGTGGCGAAGGAGGGTTGCGGCACGTTCATGCTCGGATACGAATCCATCGACGGCGTGCCGGTCACCTTCAACAAGTGGCTGCTGTCCGACAAGCTGCGCGGCGACTGGCACTACCAGGCGCGCTGATCACCGACTGGGACAACGTCGGCCGTTCCGTGTGGGAGCAGAAGGTCAAGGCCGATTACGTGCACGCCGCCGCGGACGCGGTCAAGGCCGGCAACGACCTGATCATGACCACGCCGAAGTCTACGAAGGTGCATCGAGCCGTGAAGACCGGCCTGCTGGATGAGTCGCTGATCGACGAAGCCGTGTCCCGCATTCTCGCACTCAAGTTCCGTCTAGGCCTGTTCGAAGATCCGCGTCTGCCGGACCAAGAGCGCATCAAGACGGTTATCGGCTCCAAAGCCCATCAAGAGCTCAACCTGCAAATCGCACGCGAATCCGTGGCGTTGCTGAAGAATGACGGCGCATTGCCGTTCTCGGCTGCGGCGGGCAAGCGCATCGCGTGGTGGGGCCGCTTGCCGATGACGCGCAGGAGCAGTTGGGCGATTGGGCCGGCAATTCCGGCCAGGTCAATTGGATGCCGGAAGGCCAGCCGCGCGGCATGATCACCACCATCCTTGACGGGTTCAAGCAGCTTGCGCCCGAAGGATGCGAGGTTGCGTATTCGCGTGGTGCGAACATCATCGATTTGGTGGACGATCCGGAAGGCGAGTTCTATCCGGATGGCCAGCCTCGTCCGAAGCTCGCCGTCTCCGCCAAGTTCGACCAGCAACTGCTGGATGAGGCGGTGGAGAACGCACGCCGTTCCGACCTTGTTGTCGCTGTTGTGGGCGATGTGGTGCAGTTGGTCGGCGAGACCTGCTCCACCGCCACACTGGAACTGCTCGGCGGGCAGAACGCCATGCTCGAAGCGCTTGCCGACGTGGCCCGCGAGACCGGCAAGCCGCTGGTCGTGGTGCTGATGAGCTCCAAGCCGCAGGTGATGCCGGCATGCGTGATCGGCACGAATGGCGTGATTGTGGACGAATCCACGGCCGACGGTGTCAGCGCGTTCATGTGGCGCCGAATCCGGGTATGAAGGGTGGCCAGGCCATCGCCGAAATCATTCTTGGCGAAACCGAGCCGAGCGGACGTCTGCCGATCACCTTCCGCGTCATGCGGGCCAGCTACCGGTCTATTACAACCAGATCCGTGGCCAGCACGGCAATCGTTATGCCGATCTCACGCAGGATCCGGCGTTCGCGTCGGCGAGGGCCTCGGCTACACGACCTTCGAATACGGCGAACCGACAATCACGAACGTTCCGGCTTCCGGCACGTTCGCCACCACCGATACCGTGCATGCCGAGGTTGCGCTCACCAACACCGGCGAGCGCAAGGGCACCGAAGTAGCGCAGTTGTATATCGGCGATATCGTGACGTCCTACAGTTGGACGGACCGCGAGCTCAAAGCGTTCCAGCGCGTGGAGCTTGAGCCGGGTGAGACCAAGACCGTTGCGTTCGATATTCCGGTTTCGGAGTGCACTATCGTCGATTCGGATGCCAACCGTATCGTCGAGCCGGGCGAGTTCGAAGTGTTGATTGGCCATTCGAGCCGTCGTCGCGATTTGAAGCGCACCACGTTCACTGTGGCGTAGTTGTATGCGATAGTGCGATTGCGTTGCGTAACCACATTGCGTAATCGCACTATTCAATACCCCCTTTCGCTCACGCAAAGTAAATCAAGCCGTCAATATACGTATGTGAGCGAAAAGGGGTAATCGTATGCCATTATGCAAAATCACAAATGGCGGAATTCCAACGTTTCCTATTTCTAAAATCAGATAATTCAGCGCACGTATGCGCAAAAACGCACTTTTCCGCAATCCGTGAGCAAAAGGGTGGCTTGCGATTGGACTCGTGCAAGCCACAAACCACCAATCAAATCGCAAATCGCAATCCGTGAGCAAAAGGGTGCCTCACGCAAACCAAACCGCAAACCGCAAGTCCAAAAACCGCAGGTCGAAAAACGAAAGCAGATAGACAATCATCAGAATCACGCAATCGCAACCAACCGGCGGAACGGACACGACCAAATCAATAAATCCGAATCAGCGGTAGGCGTCCCACAGGGGCTCGGGGAACAGCAGGTTTTCCATTTCAGCCCATTCTGCGCATAGGTCGACTTCCGGCTCACGCAGCCACCACAGCTGGATGCCGTCCATGATCTCCATGGCTTTGCGCACCACTGGCCGCATGCTGTCGGCCCATGTGCCCAATTGCGGCGGAACCACCCATGGGTATTTCGAATAGTGCTCCCAAATACCGTCCATGCGTTCCATGAATTCGTCATGCAATGGATGGTCCGGATTCAGCGATTCCGCCGACAGCACGGTGAACAGCTGCACCATCATGCGGCGGCGCGAGTTGTGTTTCACCAGGTAGCGCAGGTATGCGGGGAAATGCGGCGCGGATGGGTCGCTGCCCGGCATGCTCGAAGAGAAGAAGTCCTCCGGCGTGCCGGTCTGTCCGTAGTATTCGTCGAATACCAACGCCAGCATTGTGTCTTTGTTTTCGACGTATCGCAGCACGCCTTGTTTGGAGATGCCGACCCGATCGGCCACGTCCTGGATCGAAATGCCGTTGAATCCGCGTTCGCTGATGAGCTGCACCGCCGCATCCAGCACTTCCGCACGACGCTCCTGCGGCGATTTGCGGGTACGTTTCGAAGTCTCTTCCTCTGCCATGACTCCGAGTCTAATGCCCTTTGCGTCGATTGCCGTTGATTGACGGCGCCGATGCCACGTCATCGTGGGGCGTATCCGCTTGAATCCATCCATGACGCCATACGCGGGTTAGATCCCACGCTTCGAGATTGCCGCCGTTGCGCGGATCTCGCGGCGGTTTTCCCTCACCACTGCCCGGTTTCGCGGAGCGTGCAAGCTGGTAGCTCCAATAGATCTGTCCTGCTGATGCGTCCCATGCCGCGCGTTGCAATCGCGATACTTGACGGTATGCGTCCGCTCGGTTTCGGCCGTGCAGGGCCCACCGGTTCTCCACGCACCACTCGCCCACAAGTACAGGGATATGGCGGGCCGCCGAACGGATGGCGATTTCGCGCGCACCCACCAGCATTCGGTACAGCCATGGCAGGTGCCGCGATTGCAGGTACAGTCGGCATGCCGGTCCCGCGAACAACGGTTCCTCCATGGCGATGAGATATTGGTGGGTGTCGAGCATGACGTTGCACATGCCGGCGCGACGGAACCAATCGCCCCAGCGGAACAGTCGGAAGCCGTCATGGAATACGATTACGGTTTCCGGACGCAGTATGGCGCGCAATCGGATGTAGCGTCGCGGTAGAAGCGCTTCAGAAAGCGCAGTGGGATATGCGTGCTGCCGGAGCCTCACGGACGTCCTTCGCCGTATTCGACGTGCCATGGAACACCGACCAGCTCACCGGTTCGTTGAGCACTTCGATGCTGTGTAGGGTCGGCTCGTCACGATATCGGCGGGCCAATCGTTCCAGCACATTCAGCGCGTATTCCACCAAGTCCGGATTCTGCGCCCATTTGCACACGCCCGTCAGACCGCCGTTGTCGAAACCATTCTGTGAGCCGGGCACGGTATGCAGGTCGATCATGATCTTCAGTCCCGTCTCCCGCGCCCAACGGAACGCGCGGTCGAGGTATGCGATGCAGCCCGGATGTCCGGGCCAGTCGCCGAAGATGAAATATGGTATGGGAATGCGCACGAGATTGAGCCCATGGTCGGCGATGATGCGGAAATCCTCCAGGGTGATGTAGGCGTCGCGGTGCCGGCGCAGTTCCTCGGCGAGATTCCGCTCGGACCAGAGGGCGCCGTGCGTGCGATGCATCCAGATTTCGTCATCTTCGGCAGTGCGAACGAACGGTTCCGGATCCATCCATTTCTCCAGCACCAGCCAGTTACCGAGGTTCACGCCGTTGATTCGCTCGTCGATGCCCAGCACCATGCGTCTCACCGCCTTTCTGTGCGGGGTTTCGCCCGGCTTGTCGTTTCCGCCTATTCAAAAACCAAACAGTCCAAACCAAACCCCTATTTCAGCCCAATGGGCAAGGAACGCAACGTTCCTTGGCCCATTGTATGCGTCCTGCAATCAGCCACGCGGCCGGTTGGAATCGGACCACGGCCGGATTGGGGTTTCGGAATGATCGTGGCCGGATGGGCGGGATCAGTCGACCGGCTTCGTCTCGTCCGCCTCGTAGTCGAAGAAGTCGAAGTCGGCAGTCTTCTCATGCAACGCGGCATCGGTGACGGCGACGCCGACCATGGTGTCAGTGAGCAGCTTGTAGTTCCAGTAGTAGAAGCCGCTGCCCTTGCTCCATGCGGCGAGCTGGGATTCGGCCACGCCTTGGTATAGCGAGCGCTTCTGTTCGGCGGTCAGGGTTTCGACCTGCGCGCCTTCCTCGCCGTTGAGCACGCTTTGGCCACCGTGGGTGTCCACACCGCAGCCGACGGAGTTGAACAGGCACCACTCCCCCACGATCACCGGGAAGTATTCGCTTATCTCGGCGATCATCGGCGCGTAGGTGTTCCTCACGAAGTCGTCGTAGCTTCCACGGTCTGCGGGCAGCCCATCATTTCGGCGGTCATGAGGTACTGGTGGGTGTCGAGGACCACGTTCTCGAATTCCGGCGCGAGCTTGCCGTCATCCCCGCGCATGAAGTCCTTCCACTGTTCGATGTCGAAGCCGTCGTGGAACACCACGGCCTTGTCCGCCGGCAGCGCGCCCTTGTCGGCGTCGCGCAGACGGTGGTAGGCGGTGACGTAGAAGTCCTTGAGCCAGTCGAATCCGATCGGGCCGGTGCCTTCGGCAAGCTCCGGGTCGACCGCCTTGTAGCGTTCGGTCACATTCATCATCGGCCAGGAGGTGGTGGTGTTCGGCTCGTTGATGATCTCGATGCCCATCAGCGCCTAGCGATGGCCGTACCGCTTGGCGAGGCGTTCGAGCACGGACAGCACGAATTCGACTTCGTCGGGCAGCTGCGCCCATTTGCACACGCCGGAGATGCCGCCGTTGTCGAAGCCGTTCTGGCTCATCGGCGCGGTGTGCAGGTCGATGAGGATGGTCAGGCCGTATTTCTCGGCCAGTTGAAGGCCTTGTCGAGTTCGTCGATGCAGCCGATGAACGGCGCGCGGTCGCCGAAGATGAAGTACGGCACGGGGATGCGCACGGAGTTCAGCCCCATGATGCGATGGTGGCGAAGTCACGTTCGTTGATGTATTCGGCGCGGTGGGTTTTGATGCGGGCCTCATAGACGGCCGGATCGAGCTGCGTCGGCAGGTAGTATTCGTCGTCCGCGGTGGTGCCGTCGAACAGCGCCGGGTTCATCCACTTCTCCAGCACCAGCCAGTTGCCGAGGTTCACGCCTTTGATGTAGTCGGGATTCATGTGCACTCCTTCGTACGTCATGCAGTTTCTATTACTTAGTAACTACTTAGTTATATCGTAATACATTTCCGTTCCACACGCAACCCAACCTCGGCGGCACCCCATCTCCGCCATCGACCTTTATATTTGAATATATAAGATCGATTGATGGAGGTGCCGGAATGCGATACGTGATGCGGATCTTCGACACTCCGCTGCTGGAGTTCGAGGCATCCTACGGCGAGGGGCTGCAGGCCGGCTGAGAAGGAACGCACGACTTCCCCATGCCGTCGATTCCCACAAGATAACACGCCGATGAGGAACTTTGAAACAGACACCCCCAAGTACGTCAAAACCAAACACCCCTACATCTGGACATACCAATGAACAATTCCCATATGACCACTAGCATGAGGGGAGACATTATTTATAAAGCATAAAAGAAGGTCCGTTCAGATGGAGAAGCCGAGCGATAGTAAGAACAGCTCCATATCAGTGAATTATTTTTGAATAGTGCTGCATATAGCGGACTTTTCTCCCTTCTTTCGGTTATCCTTACCGGTCAAGTTTCTGCAACGTCATCACTATGTGTTGGATTAGCACTTGGAGTTTTATCCCTTTTTTCTAGGGGCAGTACTGTTTTTATAGGTGGCTTGATTGAGCGTTCATCAACGGTATCCCTCACTGAGACCGGTTTCGGATTCATAGTTTTTTCACTTTTGCTGCTGCAGCCGGCAATGGGTGGTTTTATCGGCTTCCTTTTTTTGGATTTGGCTTTGCTGGGACTTGGTCTCTCACTGGTTAATTTTGCTCTCAGAGGGCATATCATCGCTAGAGTAAAGGATAAAAAGTCTCAGGCCGCTTTGTTTGCTTTAGTGACCATGACAGCCAATCTTGGATCCGCAATTGGGCCTCTAGCTTCAAATTACATATATAAGACTTTCGGACAAACGCTCTTTGTTATAGTCATCGTCGGACTCTATGTTTTTTCTGCTTTACTAACTCCAATAGTGCTGACTCATCATGTCTTCATACGCAATGAGAAAAGCAGCAAAGAAAATACCTCTTCCATCGTGAAGACCATTACAGACTCGTTGAAAAGTCCCGGTACGGTTCTTGCCATCCTGGCGGTGTTTGTGGGCAGCATAATGAATGGTCAGCTTTTTGCGGGAATGGCATTGGAATTCCACTCGTTATCCGATAGCCCAGTCATAAGAGGATTGTTCTATTCCATTGATGCCATATCGGTCATAGCACTGCAAATACCCGTGAGTAAACTCATCTCGCGAGGCATGGCTAATGGGCAGAATGCCACCTCATTCATCATCAAAAGCCTAGGGATTTATGGAATTTCCTTCGCACTATTCGCCTGCGGAGTCTCGTCGTACTGGTGGATATGCATTATAGCCTTGGTTGTGTTCTCCATTGCAGAATGCATCTATGCGCCATTGATCAATATTGCTCTGGTAGAGGCACAGCCAGATAAACCTTTGGTGGACATTTTGAACTATCGGCTGATAATTGCAGCCATTGGCGAATCGGCAGGCTCATTCCTTGGCGGTTGGATCGTTCCGGCACTACGTCCTGCAGGAATGACAGCTTGGTATTGGTGCGCACTGGCGTTGGTGGGAATAATACCCGCAGTCGTCACTAATCACATTGGAAAACGCGGGAAAAGGATCATCCGTCGCTAAAGAAAAGTCTTGGCGAGCGCACCGGAAGGGGAATGATATGAAAATACTGCTGCTGCAACAGCCTAAATCTTTCTCGGATTATCCAGAATGGATTAAAGAGGTCCAAGAACGCTTCGGTCGTTTAGAGGTTATGGTCTTCACCTCGGACAATCGGGCCGTGCACCATCGTTGGCCGAACGCCGTCATCAAGGAAATCGTGGTTTCTGATTATTCCTCCGATAGCGCTACCGCGAAATTCTTTGATATTGTCAGAAAATTTAAACCAGATAGGATAATTTCCAGCTCGGAGGAAGATGTATTGAGGGTTGCAGAGGCGAGAAGTCTATTTGGCATTCCCGGTTTGCAGTATGAACTGGCGTTGCGCTGTCGAGATAAGGTCACGATGAAGCAGTCGGCCCTTGATGCCGGATTACAGGTTATTCCCTACACCTCCTGCAAAAGCTTTGGAGATATTATTTCGGCGTTCGATCGTTGGGAGACGGTTGTTCTCAAACCTCGGTGGGGTGCAGGCTCCGCGGGTATTACGATACTGCATTCGAAAGATGATTTGTCTGCTTTAGCCACCAAGCCGGAATTCATACAAAACGTACATTCAAACCAGTATTACTTAGAGGAATACTGTTCCGGCTCCGTCTACCATGTGGATGTGGTCTATATCAACGCTGATTCGATCCTGATCTCGCCATCACGATATCTTGTCCCACCGCTGGATTTCGAGAAGCAAAATACCGGTTCCGTGATGTTGGACGAGGACGACGCCGACTATTCTGAGTTGCTCCGACTGACAAAACAATTAATTAGATCTTTCAAAGATCAGACGATTCCCAATGTGATGCATATCGAATTCTATAAGAACGAAACCGGTGATTTCATATTCGGGGAAATGGCGGCACGCAGAGGAGGCGGACTCATCAAACAAGAGCTGACAGCCGCCTATGGCATGGATCAGAGTAAGGCCAATTTCCTACTGGAACTTGGCCTTGTCGATGCGGATACCAACATCACACGATTATCCCAATATGGCATACTGCTGGAAACCGCTGGATTGAACTGGCCAAAGGAAAAGGAAATCCCGGATTGGGCAGTTTTAGAATCTGTGGGAAAGAAAAAAGGTATCGCTCACAATTCTGTCGATTCCGACAGGAAATTCCTTATCTCCGGTGATAATGAACCGAAATCATCCAACGTTCCAATCATCTTATACACGGCTGATACGGCAATGAAGAATTCGCTCTTTGCAAGGGGACGATCGTAACCGGCATGCATAACAAAGGTGCCCGCCGCGCATGGAGGGGATCCATCGCGGCGGGCACCTCATGGGCAGGGCGCCGGCGATCGGCATATCGCCGGGAAAAAGGGAAAAACCGGCATTACGCGCGAGCCGACGCCGTATCACTCCGGCTCAGTCCAGCACGAAGGTGTTGAACGATCGCGGAGCAAGCGTTACCTTGAAGCCGCGTTCGGCGGCATCGGGATCGGCGAATGCGAACGGACGCTCCTCGTCGAGGGCGTTCTGTGCCACAACCACCACCGTGCCGTCCGGGTTGCGGAAGGCGATGGCCATTGAGTTGAAATGGCCAGTGGTGCCGAGCACCTTCGCGCCGGGCCTGACGAAATGCGAGAAGTGACACATCACGTAGTATTCCGGATTGCGGCGCACCTCATGCGTGTCGGCGGTGATGGTGAACAGGGAGTTCTGCCACCAGCCCCATGTGGAATCCTGGTCGTCAAGAATCATGTTCCAGTAGGTGTATGCGGTGGCGCCGTTGCGGAAGTAGTGGTTGATCAGATGGAAGATGTACTCCGCGTACTCCCAGCTGTTGTCGCCGGTGCCGCATTCGGACTCCGACTGGATCAGCTCGATCTCCGGCCATGATTCGTGCGTGCGGGCGATGCAGTTCTGGCCGGCCCACTGGTAGGCGATGCCCTTGATGTACTTGCGCGCGCCGTCGTCGAAGAGGATGTTGTCGACGAAGCGGTTGTAGTTGTTGAGCGTCATGCCGTAGCCGCCGCCGGTCCAGGCCATGTCTTCCGGGCCGTTGAGCGTGCCAAGCCAGATGTCGGTGCTGAGTCCGGCCTCGTCGAACGCCGGTCCGAGGTAGTCGCGGATGAACACCTTGAGCGCTTCGGAATCCCACAGGGCGCTCGGGAACTTCTGGTCGGCGAACACCTCGTTCTGCACGTGCAGCTGGTTCACAGTGATGCCATGCTCGGCGTAGGCCTGAATGTACTTGACGAAGTACTTGGCGTAGGCCTTGAGGTTCTCCGGGGTCTGCACGAGACGGCCGTAGTTGTAGGCCTTCGGGCGCTTCATCCACGTCGGCGGGCTCCACGGGCTGGAGAACAGTTGCATGTTCGGCTGCCATTCCTGCGCGCGGTGGATGTACGGGATCAGGGTCTGTTCGTCGTGTTCGACGGAGAAATGCTCCATCTCGTAGTCGCCGTCTACCTCGTCGTAGCTGTACCAGTGGTCGGCGAAATCATTGGCTCCGACGGGGGCGCGGTTGAAGGTGAAGTTCATTTCGTCGGGGCTGAACAGCTCCTTGATGATCTGGTCGCGTTCGGCTTCGCTGACGTTCTGCAGCGGCAGCCAGCCGAGTTCGTTGAAGCAGCCGCCGAAGCCGCGCAGGGCTTGGTATTCGTTGCCGTCGAGCTGCAGGTCGGCCGCGGTGGTGGCGTTGGTGGATTCGATGTCGGAGGTTCGGTCGGCAAGCTTGTTGTCTTGCGTCGTTGCAATCCAGGTGGTCATGATGTTCCTTGGTATCGTCGTTGATAATTCAGATATGCGTTGATGGTTGGTATGGATGGGAGGCGGGGCGATTCGGTCCCGCGGAGGGAGACGGCCTATGGCACGACCGTCTCCCCGGTTTACAGCAGCTGCCTTACTTGACCTTCTTGATGGCCATGATGAAGAAGCAGCCGATGATGGCCAATGCGATGGACGTCGGGAACGCGAAGTTGTAGCCGAGGTTGACCACGATGGCGGACATGACGACCGGGCCGCACATCTGGCCGAGGGTGGTGGCCATGTTCAGGATGCCCAGATCCTTGCCGGCCTCTTCCTTGTTCGGCAGCACGTCCACCAGCAGCGCTGGTCGACGGCGGAGTAGACGGCGTAGCCGAGGCCTGCGATGCCGGCGAACAGGTACATGCCCATGGTGGACTTGAAGATCCACGGCATGGCGATGCCGACGGCGAAGAGCACGGAAGCGACGACGACCGGGACCTTGCGGCGGCGATGAGATCGGAGACCGGGCCGGAGATGAAGGAGCCAACCAGGGACATGACCATCATGATCATGGACACGACGGACACGGTGACGGCGGATCCTTGACGGACTGGCCGATGTAGTTCTGGATGATGTACAGCTGGTAGACGTTGATCATCTGGTAGGCCATGAGCATGCAGAAGCGGCCGGCGAACGCCTTGTAGAAGTCATGCGCGGTGGAGAACTTCGGCGGGCGGAAGGAGGAGAGGATGTCCTTGGCGGAGCCTTCGTCCTTCGGCAGGAAGTCTGCGGACTGCTCCTTCGGGATGATGATCACGCGACCACGCCACCGAGGAACATGAGCACGCCGGCGACGGCGAAGCCCGGAATCAGGTTTTCGATGAACAGTGCGCCGAGCATGGTGCCGATCGGAGCGCCGATGGTGGAGCCGGCGCCGTAGAAGGCGGACATGGTGCCACGGATCTTGGAAGGCACGCGGTCGGACAGGATGGCGACCATCGGCGCAATCATGCAGTTCAGACCGAACATGCAGGCGCAGTAGAAGATGGTCAGCAGCACGGCGTTATGCGTGGTGCCGGTCAGGAACAGGGTGACGCCACCGAGCACGGCTCCGAAGAGGATCCACGGGGTACGGCGGCCGAAGCGGGAACGGGAGCGATCGGAGAAGTTGCCGAACATCAGGTTGGCGACCAGGGATGCGACCGCGGTGAACGCGTTGACGATGCCGACCAACGCATCGGCGTTGACGCCCGGGATGGTCTTGTAGTGCATGGGCAGCAGCACTGCGGAAACGATGCCCAGACCGGACATCCACAGCACTCCGAATACCAGGAAGCCTGCGCCGAAACGTGCGGCGTTCATCTTGGACAGCGGCTTGCCGGTTTCCGGGGACAGCGACGGATCCTTTTCCGCCGCGGCGATGTTGGCGTTGTAAGCGGCAAGGCGCTCCGCCTTGCTGGCGATTGCTTCACTCATGAAACTCTCTCCTTCGAATCATGCTTCAGTAGTGAACTTATGTTGTGTGCGATTCCGCACCTTAGCGGTGTATGTGGTGGTGGGACGGCCTTGCCCCATCTGTTAACTACCATGTGGTAACTAACGTGTTTTCAGTGTAAACCATCTTTCGCAAAGGCACAAGTCGACGTCATGTCATCGCCGTCTCAAAGCGTTTGCAAAACCGGTCGGACACTGTTCCATTCAGCTTCACAGTCACCGGTTTTTATTACCTAGTAACTGCTTAGTTAAAGCATATAACAAATCGTTTGTCTGCGATAATCCGGCGTGTTCCAAGGGTTTCCATCGTCTTCTTCTCCCCCTTCTTGTACCTTAGTAAGCACCAGATGAAGGAGAGCATATGCGTCGCCGCACCGAAAACAAACCCAGAAAGCGAATGAGCGCCGAGGATCGCAGGAAGGCGATTCTCGAAACCACGGTCTCATTCATCTCCCAGTTCGGTTTCTGGGGCTTCACCATACGCGATGTGGCCCAGGCTCAGAACATCACCGAAGCCGGCCTCCTTTACTACTTCAAATCCAAAGAACAACTGCTTGAGGAAACCCTCAAATACGCCGATCGGACCAATCAGATCGCCATCGCCGAGCATCTTGGCGTGCAGGGCGTGACCGGCGAAGTCCTTGACGACGGCATCGCATACCACTGCGATCTGGGGCTGAAGGCCATTTCCACGGGAACCGTGGAGACCAACGCCGACCGTCCGGAGATGGTCCGTCTCTACACCTTGCTGGAAAGCGAGGCGTTAAGCAAGGACCATCCCGTGCACGAGTATTTCGAACAGCGCGAAATCAATCTGCTGAAGGAATACGCGTTCGCGGCCGAGCGCGACGGTGTCGCCGATCCGGAGCGCACCGCGCTGCAGGTCCTGTCCGCGATGGAGGGTCTGCAGCTGCGCTGGCTCAACGGATCGCATGACGTCAACTTCGTCGGGGAATGGAAGGCCATCATCGACCTGCTCATCCCCTGACCCAGTGGGCCGACGCACCGCCACCGCTTTGCGGCTCAGCCGGCGATGACGACCACATTCCAGCGGCCGATCGTCAGCCTGTCGCCCACCTCGACCTTCGAGCCCTCCTTCAGAGCGATCGCCGCGGTGGCGGATTCATCGACGGTGCCGTCGGTGCCCACCACCACCGGAGCGACCACCACATCGCCCGACACCGGGCTGTCGATGGTGACCTCGTCGGCGGAGTAGTTGAGCAGATACGTCACCTGCTCGCCGCGGGCGTCGTTCCGCGGCGCACCGTCACCTGTCCGGCGAGCGCGGTGCCGGCATCGGCGATGCCCGCGTGTTCCACGGCTTCACGCAGGACGGCGCGGATGGTGTCGGCGTCGAGCAGGGTGGCGATCCATTCGGCGTCGCCCTTGCCGAAGCATGTCGGGTCACCGCGGCGTAATCCTTCCACGCGTAGTGGCCGTAGCTGGCGAGCACGTCGGTGCCGTCGAATGGGGTGACCAGTTCGATGAGCGCCTGCGCGTCGCTTGCCGGGGTTTTGGCGAGCGTTCCGGCGAATTCCACGGATACGTGGCCGTTCGGGCGGGTGAATTGGTTGTAGGTCATGCCGAACACGTCGGTGAGGTTGTGCGGCGCGCGGTCGTGCCATACGGTCACCTCGTCGTCGGTTACGAAGGAGCGCATGGTGGAGACAAGGTGGCCGCCGCTGGAGACGAATTCGCGCAGACGGTCGGTTGTTTCCTGCGGAGTGCAGTACAGTGCCGGGGTCACGATCATCTCGTATTTGGCCAGGCGTTCGGCCGGCGCGTCGGACGGGATGAAATCGCATTCCACGTTGAGTTCGAACAGCGCGTCGTAGATGTTGCGCACCACGTCGTTGTACTTGAGGGTGCCGCCGAACGGGAAGCCGGCTTCGATGAGGAACCAGTCGAGCGCGGTCAGCGATTCGTTGCTGACCATGATGGCCACCTTGTTGTGCTTCTTCAGGTGGACGAGCCGCTCCCCACTTCCGGTTTGGCGATCTCGCGGCCGAACACGCCCGCCTCGCGGTAGGTGGGATTCGGTTCGAGGTCGTGGCTCAGCAGGCCCTTCCAATATGTTTCAAAGGAATTGTGGATGGAGTGCCAGTGCCAATATTCCACCATGTCGGCGCCGGAGGCGAGGTGGGAGTAGGCCTGCAGGCGCAGCTGGCCCGGGAACGGCACCCAGCCGTGCTGGCCCTGGGCCTCCGTTTCGAGCACCAGGTAGTTCCTGCCGTCCTTGGTGGAGCGGGTCATGTCGCCACCGAAGGCGATCTCCCTGCCGGTCAGGTCGTCCTCGGTGGGGTGGTAGATGTCCACGCCGGTGATGTCCACGGCGGTCGAGGCCTTGAAGTGGTCGACGGCCGGCTGCACGCCGTAGGAGTATCCGCGCCATTCGAAATCGAAGTTGTGGGTGATGAACTGGTCGTCATGCGCGTATTCGCGCACGATGTCGGCCTGCCACTGCAGGAAGGCGCGCACCTGGTCGCGGCGGAACTTGTCGAATTCGCCGCCCAGGGACTCGTTGATGGTGGCGGTCACGTCCGGGAAGTCCTCCCAGGAGTCGATGCGGTTGGACCAGTAGTCGAGGCCGAAGTGGTGGTTGAGCTCGTCCAGATCGCCGTGGAACTTCTCGCGCAGATACTTGACGAACAGGCGCTGCATGTCCTCGGAGACGGAATCGTAGTATTTCGTCTCGTTGTCCACCTGGTAGCCGATGACGGCCGGATGGTCGGCGACGTGGGAGATGAGCTTGCGGATCACACGTTCGCCGTAGAAGCGGTAGGTGGCGTTGACGATGTCCATGATCTGGCGCGCGCCATACTTGCCCTGTCCGTTCGGCGTGACCGCGAGCACGCTCGGGTCGAGCTTGACGAGCCAGCTGGGCACCGCGTAGGTCGGCGTGCCGACGATGACATCGATGCCGGCACGCTGCGCGGCGTCGAGCGCACGGTCCACATAGGTGAAGTCGAATACACCCGGTTGCGGTTCGCAGGTGCTCCATGTGGATTCGGCGATGCGGATGACGTTCAGCCCCGCGTCCTTCATCATCGCCATGTCCTCATCGATGCGGTCAATACCCTTCATCATGAGATATTCGTCGTAGTATGCGGCGCCGAACAGAATGTGGTCTGCTTCGTAACGGCCCATGACTCCTCCATCGTCCTCGTCGACTTTTATATCTAACGGTTATTAGATATAAGAACTATATATCTTCCGAAACAAATCGTCAACTGTCGCAGATTTTCAGGCGTTTCTTAACTAACAACCATTAGATATATGTCTTCGGAAGGCTTACCGATATCCGTCCCACACCGGCGAGGGGAAGATCATCCGCTCGAAGACGAGCCACTCGTCGTACAGGTCGATCGGCGGCTTGCGCGTCCACCGCAGCTGGATGCCATCCATCGCCTCGATGCATTGCCGCACGATCGGCCGCATATTGTCCCATCCGCCGATCTGCGGCGGCAACTTCCATGCGAACCGCGAATAATGCTCCCACGTCAGATCCGGTCGGTTTTCGAAATACTCGTGCAGTGGATGGTCCGCGTTGAACGATTCGGTTTCCAAAACCATGTACAGCTGCAGCAGACTGCGGCGTTGCGCATTGTACCGGACCAGGAACCGCAGATAGGCAGGGAACAGCATGCCGTCCGAATCGCTGCCGGGCAATCCCGACTTGGCGAAGTCTGCAGGCGTGCCCTGCTGGTCGTAGTTATCGGTGACCAGCAGCGACAACAACCGTTCCTTGTTGCCGATGTAGTGCAGCAGTCCGGGCTGGCTCATGCCGATGGCGTCGGCGATGTCCTTGAGCGACGTGCCGTAGTACCCCTTCTCGCCGATCAGCTTGCCCGCCGCCGCGATGATTTCGCGTTTGCGCTCTTCGGGCGATTTACGAACCCGCTTTTTCCCCTCGGTAACCATATGGAACAGCGTACCATCGGACGGGCCCTCGGCCGGTCACGCCTGGAAGACGTCCGGATGCTTCGGGTCGCCCGGTTCGTCGGCGAGCACACCCTCAAGGCCGAGAAACTCCTGCCAGAATTCCAGCGAGTTGCCGTATGGGATGGCCTGGCTTCCGCGCGCCTGCAGGTTCGCCTTGGCCTCGAACACGTCCTCCTCGCGGATGCGTCGAAATAGCTTTCCAAGCGTTCAAGGTTCGTCGGATCGTAGAACAGCGAGCCGATGATTTCAGTAAGCCGCTCGGCGCGGGCCACCGGCAGCGAATCCCAGTGGCGGAATTCGATGAAGTTCTTCAAACGCACGTCGTTGAAGTGCGTGGAGATCACATGGTTGATCTCGTACGCGTTGAGCTCGCGGTCCGGGTACACGTCGTTCGCGTTCTCGTAGAACGCCGGATGGTGCAGATCGGTTCCGGGCACCGCCAGCGCTTCGGGCGTGTGCGTCAGGTCAGCGAACATCATCGGCGTGGACAGCACGTCCACCGCGTAATCCTCCCAACCGAAACGCGGGTCGAACAGGCCGGGGATGACGTTCGTGCGTTGGAAATCGAGATAATCCCACATGCGTTGGCGCAGCAGCGGATACGGGTTCTCCCTGCCTTCGAAATACGGGGTGTTGCGGAAGAACCATGCCAGAATCGGGCCGATCACCGTGCCCAACCGCAGTTTGGCGATCGCGTCCTGTTCCGAAACGTAGTCGATGCTGACCTGTGTCGAAGCGGAGCAACGCATCATGCACGGACCGAACTGTCCGACACGTCCCAGGTAGGCGGTCATCGCCTTGTATCGGTCCTTCGGATTGACGGGAATGTCGGCGTAACTGGATTTCGGTTGGTAACCATAGTTGACGAGTCGGAAACCAAGTTCTTCGAGGATGGGGTCGACTTCGCGGCGGAACGCGCCGTACAATGTGGCGAGCTCCTCCGGCTTGTGCAGGATGCCGATGGACGTTTCCAACTGTCCGCCCGGTTCCAAAGATACGGAGATGCCGTCACGGGCGAGTCCGACCAGTCGCCCGTTTTCCCAGTATTCCTTGTTTTCGTCGTAATACGGGCGGATGCGGTTGAGCAACGCTTCAATGCCGTTGCTTTCGTAGTAGGTCACCGCGGTATCGTCGCTGTTATGTACCGGCAGGTGTTCGATTTCCACGCCAAAACCGCCGGTGCCGCGCTGTTGGCAGCCGGATTCGAAGAATTTGATAAGGCTTTCCACATGCTTCGGATTCGGCTCGGTCAGCAGGTGCGCGTACGTGATCTTTGGCGTTGTCATAGTGGCCATCCTAACGAAAAGCGCCATTCGCAACGCAGGCTACGCTATACGGAAAATCGATAACCGACCATCATTCCCCATCGATTTGGCTGGCGATTTGAATGCCGATTCGACGACCATCGATTTTACGATCGCCGAATCAGCCGTCGATTTGGCGGCTCAGATACCGTCGAACCGACGTCGGAAAGTTTCCCAACGTCGGTTGACGGAAATAAGAATGGCGATTCAAGCGGCCTTCTCGCTGTTGCGCGCCTCTTCGGCTGCGCGGTGCGCCTTCTTGGCAGCGGAGATCATCAGCTTGATGCGGTTGAGCTGGTTGGCTTCCGAAGCGCCCGGATCGTAATCGATGGACACGATGTTGGCTTCCGGATGCAGTCGGCGGATCTTGCCGAACATGCCTCGGCCTGTCACGTGGTTCGGCAGGCAGGCGAACGGCTGCGCGCACACCACGTTCGGGCATCCCGATTCGATGAGTTCCAGGATTTCCGCGGTCAGCAGCCAGCCTTCGCCGGCCTGCACGCCCACGGACGTGACCTCGTCGGCCTTCTTGACCAGTTCAGGCATCGGCAGGTCCTGTGAGAACTTGCCGTGAGCCAGATCGATCGCCTCGCGTACCGGAGCGTTGTACAGGTCGAGGCCCTTGCGCATCAGCGCATAGCCGATCTTGCTGCCGCCCATGCCGAGGTAATGTTCGTTCCAGTCGGAAATGTACGGTCGGGTGGTCATGAATTCCATGATGCCCGGCACCACGGCCTCGCAATCCTGCGATTCGATGACGTCGACCACATGGTTGTTGGCGTCCGGCTGGTACTTGACGAGGATCTCGCCGACCACGCCGACGCGCACCTTGCGCGGCTCGTCCTTCAACGGCAACGAGTCGAACGACTTGACGATTTCCTTGACGAGCGTCGGATACGGCAGATATCCCTTGCCGATGAACTTGCGCGCCGTCTTGGAACGACCGTGGTTTTCGAGCGTCTCGCGCACGATGGTGTCCCACGTCTTGTACAGCTTGTTCGCGCTGCCGGGGGTCACTTCGTACGGGCGCACGCGGTACAGGCATTTCATCAGCAGGTCGCCGATGATCAGCGCCTTGACGACGCGATGAAGCAACGCCGGCGTGGCCTTGAAGCCCGGATTGTCCTCAATGCCCTGCGTGGAGATGGCGATCACCGGAATCTGCGGATAGCCGGCATCCACCAGAGCCTTGCGGATCAGGCCGAAGTAGTTGGTGGCACGGCACATGCCGCCGGTCTGCGTGATCGCAAGCGCGGTGTGGTCCGGATCGTATTTGCCTTCCAGAATCGCGTCCACGAGCTGGCCGATGACCATGATGGCCGGATAGCAGGCGTCGTTGTTGACGTATTTCAGGCCGGTTTCGACGTCCTCTCGGCTGGCGTGCTCCAGAATGTCGAACTTGTAGCCGCCGGAGCGGATGACGGATTCCACCAGAGAGAAGTGGATCGGGCTCATCTGCGGAGCCACGATGGTGTAGTCCTTCATGTTCTTGCCGAACGGGATGCGGTTCGCGTACTTGGACAGGGTCGCCGAGTTGTGTGCGGACGCGCCCTTGCCATTTGTCTGCGTTTTGGCGGTTTCTTGCGATTCGCCCTTGCCGTTTTCCGCCGCGCGCTTGGATGCGGCCGTGACGGCTTCGGTGAGTTTCGGATTGGCTTTCATGACGGTGTCGAGCATGACCTGGCGACCGGGGGTCGGCGCTTCGGTGCCGGTCTTGCGGAATCCGTCGTTCTTCTTGTTGCGTTCACGCTCTTCGACGGCCGCCTTAAGCGAGCGCAGACGGATTTTCGCCGCACCCAGGTTGGAGACCTCGTCGATTTTGAGCATGGTGTACACGTCGGCCTTGTCCGCCAGGATCTCGGACACCTGGTCGGTGGTGATGGCGTCGAGGCCGCAGCCGAAGGAGTTGAGCTGCACGAGCTCGAGTCCCGGATAGGATGCGACGAAGTTGGCCGCCGCGTACAGACGCGCATGGTAGGCCCACTGGTTGGTGACGCGCAATGGCATCTTGGTGACCTTGCGGTCGTCGACGTGGCGGAAGCCGTTCGCGTTCTTCTTGCGCGGATCCTCTTCGCCTTCGGCGAGGAATTCGCTCAGGTTGAGCTTCTCCCCCGGCTGCAGTTCGCAGATGGAGTCTTCAGAAAGCACCACCATGCCGAGCGCGCAGATGGTCTCCGGGATGCCGTGGTTGATTTCCGGGTCGACGTGGTATGGGCGGCCGGCGAGCACGATGCCCTTGCAGTCGTGTTCCTTCATGTAGGCGAGGGCCTTGAGGCCTTCCATCTGCACGTCGTGCTTGAACACTTCGTTTTCGGCGTAGGCGGCCTTGACCGCGGTTTCGGCTTCCTCGCGGGTCACGTTGGCCCAGGCGAATTCCTCGACGATGCGGTCCACCATGAGCTCATGGTTGGCCATGTTGAAGTACGGGCGCATGTAGCGCACGCCTTCCTCGCGCAGTTCGGGCATGTTCGCGCCGATGACCACCGGATAGTTGGCCACGACCGGGCAGTTGTAGTGGTTGTCGGTGTTGGGAACGAAGTTCTCCTCATAGCTCACGCACGGGTAGAAGATCGTCTTGATGCCCTTGTTGAGCAGCCACTTGATGTGGCCGTGCACGAGTTTGGCCGGGTAGCAGATGTTTTCGGAGGCGATCGATTCGATGCCGGTTTCGAACAGTTCGTGCGAGCTGCGGCCGGAGATCATCACCTTGAAGCCGAGCGAGGTGAGCAGCGTGAACCAGAACGGGTAGTTCTCGTACATGTTGAGCACGCGTGGAATGCCGATTTCGCCGCGGGTGGCCTTCTTGTCGGTCAGAGACGGTAGGCGAAGCAACGCTTGTATTTGTAGTCGTACAGGTTGGGCCTGTCGGAACGCTGCTTCTTGGAATCGCCGCCGCGTTCGCAACGGTTGCCGGTCACGTAGCGGGAGCCGTCCTGGAATGTGGTGATGGTGAGCTTGCAGTGGTTCTGGCACAGCTTGCACACGTCACGTTCGGACGTCATGGACAGGTTGTCGAGGTCGCTGCCGGACACGATGCTGGATGCGGTGTGCGTGACGCCTGCGAT
>ENA-OQAS01000105-OQAS01000105.1-human-gut-metagenome-genome-assembly--contig:-NODE-105-length-41752-cov-5.481634_pt1 | contig 41752 bp, 58 predicted proteins | sample MGYA00242733_ERZ504523 | MGnify/ENA primary metagenome ERZ504523 (study PRJEB26092, sample SAMD00036239) | human gut metagenome | host: Homo sapiens | study: EMG produced TPA metagenomics assembly of...
CTCCTGCAAACCTGCGGCGCACAGCGTGTCGTACAGTGTTTTAATATACTGCAAGGAGGCGTCTGCGCCGCCCTCGGTATACAGTTCCCGTGCTTCGTCCAGCACCTCCGGGCCGCCAAACAGCCGAGGCAGTCGCCGCAGCACCCGGGTCTCTCTGCAATCCTCCAAGGTATCCAGCAAATCGCCCAGCGCTGCAAAGTTCTTTTGCTCGATCAAGTGGCAAATTTCTGCCTTCACCGCCGGTTTTACATTCAGATTGCGCAACACCGCACCAAAGTACCCGGCGTGGCCCAACTCGATCTTAAAGCCCGGCACCGTGCTTTGCATAGCACGGCAAGCCAGCGTAATGACCTGAATATCCGCCGCCATAGAGCCGTCGCCAATGAGTTCAATGCCGCTCTGCGCCACCTCGTCGGTGCGCCCAGCCAGCTCCTTGGTACGCACGAATACATTTTGATTGTAATAGAGCCGCACCGGAAAGGCATCCTCCGACAGCCGGGTAGCCACCAGGCGGGCAATGGGCAGGGTGTTGTCCGGCCGCAGCACAGTGGTTCTGCCCCGGTTATCCGTCAGCTTATACATCTCGTCTGCATCCAGCCCGGCATCGCCGCTGTTGAACACATCAAAAACTCCAATGTGGGAGTGATCACCTTGCGGTAACCGTTAGCCTCATATAACCCGGTTAGGCGTTCTCTACCCGGCGGCGATCGTCGCACTCCTCAAACAGCAGATCACGGCTGCTCCGGGTCACTTTTGCATATTGTTTCATGTTGTTTTCCTCGCTTTAGTACGCTAATGTGGTAATATGCTACCACACAAAAGAGCGTTTGTCAAGCCCGGACTTAAAAGAGAGAAATTTGATTGCTCTCCGGCAGGTCGCCCAGTGCCCCCGCCTCGCGCAGGGAGTCTACCACAGACTTGCCTACCCCGCTGCGTGCCATCAGATCATCACAGGAGATAAACTCGCCCATACCGTCATTCTTGGCCTGGGCCAACTGTTTAGCTGCGTTCTCACCTACGCCGCAATCGCGCTAAAAGGCAGACGGATCTTGCCGTCCTCAATATTATACACCCGCCAGTCGGACTTATAAATATCCACCGGCAGGAAGTGATACCCGCGAGCCAACATTTCAATCACAATCTGCAAAATGCCGTATGTGTCCTGCTCCTTGGCAGAGGCATCATTGCCCTTGCGCTTGATCTCTTCCATTCTGGTCTTAACCGCATCCTTGCCCTGAACCGCCGCCACAGCGTCCAGATCGCCGCCGCGCACGGTAAAGAACGCACTGTAATACTGCAAGGGATAATAGATCTTGTACCATCCCAAGCGCAGAGCCGCGATCACATACGCCGCTGCGTGCGCCTTGGGGAACATATATTTGATTTTATAGCAGCTGTCTATGTACCACTGCTCCACACCCACTTCTTTCATGGCTTCCTCATACGGCGGCAGCTCCTTGGGCGCCTTGCCTTACGCGTGTATTCCATGATCTTAAAGCAGTCCTTCTTACTTAGGGGCGAGGGCTTGCCGGTGCGCTGCTCATAGGCTTCCGCCTTATGGAGCAGATAGGTCATAATACCGTCACGGCAGCCGATCACATCAGAAATGGTGCATACACCGTTTTTGATCAGCTCCTGGGCATTGCCTAACCACACATCCGTGCCGTGGGACAGGCCGGAATGCAGCAAATCGGAAAAGTTTTGGCTGTGCCTCCATGAGCATTCCCAGCACAAAGGGGGTGCCCATCTCCGGGATAGACAATGTGGAGGTGGGGCAGTCAATATCCTCCGGCGACACGCCGATAGGCTCCGTAGAGGTGATCATCTGGTACAGCTTGGGGTCGCACAGGTCCACATCCATCACAGGAATACCGGTGGCATCCTCCAGAAATTTATAAAGGGTGGGCACATCGTGACCCAACTCGTCCAGCTTCAGCAGCGTATCGTGAAGCGCGTTCTTAAAGTCAAAGTGTGTGGTATAGGTACCTTGCTCTTATCGTTAGACGGGTACTGAATAGGCGTAAAGTCCTCCACCTCGTACTCGTCCGGCACAACCACCATGCCGCCCGGGTGCTGGCCGGTGGTACGCTTAATACCGGTACAGCCATCCTTCAGTCGCTCAATCTCCGCCTTGGGGGTGGAGCCGTCCAGGCCCCGCTCCTCCAGGTACTTGATCACATAACCAAAGGCGGTTTTTTCCGCCACAGTAGCCATGGTACCGGCCTTGAACACATGGGACTTACCAAACAGTTCCTCCGTGAACCGATGGCTCTGGGACTGGTAGTCGCCGCTGAAGTTCAAGTCAATATCCGGCTCTTTATCGCCGTCAAAGCCCAGGAAAGTCTCAAAGGGAATTTCGTGGCCATCCCGGTTCATAGGTATATGGCAATGGGGGCAGTCCTTAGGCGGCAGGTCAAAGCCGCTGCCCACAGAGCGTCCTGTATAAACTCACTGTGCTTGCACTTGGGGCACACATAATGAGGTGCCAAGGGGTTTACCTCGGAAATGCCCGCCATGTGGGCTACAAAGGAGGAACCGACGGACCCTCGGGAGCCCACCAAGTAACCGTGCTCCTCCGAGTTCTTAACCAATCGTTTGGCAATAACATACAGCACGCCAAATCCGTGCTTGATAATGGAGTCCAGCTCACGCTGCAAGCGAGAGGCCACATACTCCGGCACCGGATCGCCGTATTTCTCCTTAGCGGTTTTCCAGCAAATGTCCGTCAACTCATCGTCTGCGCCGTCAATGTGGGGCTGGAAGGTGCCGGGAGGAATGGGCACAATATCGTCGTCGATCATATCGGCGATCTTGTTGGGGTTATCCACCACCACTTCCTTGGCCCGGTCGCCAGGTAGGCAAAGTCCTCCAGCATCTCGTTGGTGGTCTTAAAGTACAGAGGCGGCTGCATATCCGCATCCTCAAAGCCTTTGCTGGCCATAATAATGGCGCGGAACTTGGCGTCTTTTTTATCAAGAAAATGTACATCGCCGGTCGCTACAGTCAGCTTGCCCAGCTTGTCGCCGATGGCGAGAATTTTGCGGTTAATATTGTTCAGATCCTCTTCTTCCCGGATCTGCTCATGAATTTCTTTATTGGAACGCAGCATAAAAGCATTGTTGCCGTTAGGCTGAATTTCCAAATAATCATAAAAGGCGGCGATTTTCTCCAACTCTTCGTCGCTTTTGCCGTGGAGAATGGCCTGGTACAGCTCACCCTGCTCGCAGGCGGAGCCGATAATAATGCCGTCCCGGTGCTCTTTCAAAGCCGACTTCAAGATCAGCGGACGGTTCTTAAAGTACTCAATATTGCTCTTGGAGATATGCTTATACAGTACCTTGCGCCCGGCCAGGTGCGGATCAAAAAAATAATATGATACCGGGGGAAGTCCTTGAGCTTCATATTCATAAAGTCCGGGTACTTCTCGTCGTCTACCAAGTAACCCTCCATACCGCACAGCAGCTTGATACCGGCGCTCTTGGCAGCCTTGCAGGCCTCCGGCAGTGCCTGCACCACGCCGTGGTCGGTGATCGCAACCGCCTTGTGGCCCCACTTGGCCGCTCGCTTTACCAAAGAGGTAGGTGAGGAAATGGCGTCCATCTCCGACAGGGAGGTATGCATGTGCAGCTCCACCCGCTTCTCCGGTGCGGTGTCCATCTCCTCCATCTTGGTCACGGTAGCCAACGAATTGGCCCGCAGCACATACTCACCGGCGTAGTTGTCATACTGGTACATACCGCTGACCATCACAGTCTTGGCACTCTGGATCTTGTCGATCACCGGATCCATCACTTATTGCTGTCAAACATCTTCACCGTCATGGAAGATGTGTAATCGCTGATATTAAAGGAAAAAATCTTGTTGCCGCCACGCTTGGTCTCCCGAGCCTCACTGCACAGCACATCCCCCCATACGGTAATGTAACCGTCATCGGTCTTGACCTCATTCATGGGCTTAGGCAATTCCCGAATGGGCTTGCCAAAGAAACCATGCACCGTGTCGCCGTAGAGCGGCAGACCGCCCTGCATGGGACGGTGCTCTACCTGCTTTTCCGCTTCTTCTTTCTTTTGTTTCTCGGCCTCCTGCTTCTCTGCCACCGCAGAGCGCACCGCCGCTTCTATATCATAGGTCTTGGCTTCTACAAATTCCACAGCCAGTTCCAGATCGAACAGCTTATGAATTTCCTGAGCCAGCAGCTTGTCCGTGCCTTGGCCAGCAGCACTTCCCTGCCCCCGTATTGCAGGTCGATATGCAGGGTGTTGCCGTTTACCGTACTTGGCGTCCTTAAAAAAGCCGTTAACCTCTGCATGGTGCCGCCGAATGTTGGCAATTAGGGAGGGCAGACAGTCCGCAGAGAACGCCGCCGAGGCATAATGAGGGGTCAGCACCGCCTTTTCCAGTCCCATTTGGGCTGCAATTTGGTCTGCGCACCGCTCCAGCTCCGCCGTTTCGACCACGCCGGCAACTGCAACTCAATGTGCAGTTCCCGCCGGTCGTGGTAAGTAGACATACCCACCACGGCCGCATCTGCCAACGCCAGGCGTCCCGCCTCGTCCATATAGGCGCCAAAATATTCAACAAATCGGTTCATTGCTTGCATTATAATTTATCAATCTCTTTCATCAATTCCGTTAGCAGTTGGTCCTCCGGGACTTTGCGAAGAATTTGGCCTTTCTTAAACAGCAGGCCCTCGCCGTCGCCGCCGGCAATGCCAATGTCCGCTTCTCTGGCCTCGCCGGGGCCGTTGACCACGCACCCCATCACAGCCACTTTTATGGGCTTGTGCACATCCCGCAGCTTCTCCTCCACCTGTTTTGCCAGACCCACCAGGTCAATGCGGGTACGCCCGCAGGTGGGGCAGGCAATTAAGTAGGGGCTGTCGTTTTTTAGCCCAATGGCTTTCAATATATCCATAGCGGCAAAGACTTCCTTCACCGGGTCGTCGGTGAGGCTCACCCGAATGGTATCGCCGATACCGTGGCACAGCAGGGAGCCGATCCCCGCCGCAGACTTGATAATACCCATACGCTCGGTGCCCGCTTCCGTCACACCCAGGTGCAAGGGATAGTCACACCGCTGCGCAGCCATCTCATAAGCAGCGATCATGGTGGGCACATTGCTGGACTTAATGGAGATCACAATATCGTTAAAATCGAATTTCTCCAGCAGTGCGGCGTGGTACATAGCGCTCTCCACCATAGCCTCAGGGGTAGCGCGCCGTATTTGGCTAAAATATGTTTTTCCAGTGAGCCGCTGTTGACCCCAATGCGAATGGGGATCTGCTTCTCTCTGCAAATATCCGCCACCGCTTTTACCCGATCGTCGCTGCCGATATTGCCCGGGTTGATGCGAATCTTGTCGATCCCCCGCTGGGCAGCGCCCAGCGCCAGACGATAATTAAAATGAATATCCGCCACCAGAGGCACATCCACGGCGTTCTTAATGGGCTCAATCAGTTCCAGCGCCGCCTCGTCCGGAATGGCAAAGCGGATCACCTGGCACCCGGCAGCTGCCAGCGCCTTGGCCTGCGCCACAGAGCCGTCAATGTTCGTAGACGGCACATTCAGCATGGACTGTACCAGCACCGGGCTGTCGCCGCCCAGGGTGGTATTGCCTAATTTGATTTTTCTGCTTTTTCTTCTTTCCATTTTGCTCACCTACGAAAACAACTTGGTAATATCACTAAAGGTCACCACGCACATAAAGAGCAGCAGCAGCGCCAGCCCCGCCGCGTTAATGACCCACTCTGCCTTATCCGGCAGCTTTCGTTTGCAAATTCCCTCGCCCACCAGCAGGAACAGCCGCCAGCCGTCCAGCGCCGGAATGGGAAACAGGTTAAACAGTCCCACATTGATGGTGAGTATCGCCATCAGCCGCAGTGCGGAATAGGCAGAGGTTTTCACCGCCTGGCTCACATAGGACACGGCGCCCACCGGGCCGCTGATATCTGCCAGGCCAAAGCGACCGGACAGCATATCCGCCACAGACAAGAACACCATGCGGGCGTAAGACACCGTTTGCATGACGCTCTCCCGCAGCACATTGCCCACATTCTTGGGCACGCCGTGGAGCCAAAAGTCCATCTTTACAAACCGATGACCTTCATATTCTTCTGTATCAAACTTGACCTGCAAGGTCTTTTTGGCACCGTCCCGCTTAACAACCACTGTCAATGTATCGTCTGCACTGCGGGACAGGCCGGTAGTCACGTCGGTAGCGGTGTAAACCCGCATACCGTCAATGGACTGAATGGTATCGCCCACTTGCAGCCCGGAGGCTGCGCTGGCGGCATTCGCCTCAAACTTCGCCACCTGGCAGTACCAATCAAATTGCTGCCGCACACAATCAGCACGGTCAACAAAAAGCCCAGCACCAAATTCATCAGCGCACCGGCCACCACCACAAACAGCCGAGCAGGCACGCTCTTTTTGTTAAAAGCGTTGGGGTCTTCCGAGTCCTCCCCCTCGCCCTCCATTTGGCAATAGCCGCCAAAAAGGATCCAGCGCAGGGTGAACTTGGTGCCGTTCCTTTCCCGCTGTATGATCTTAGGGCCCATACCCACGGAAAACTCATTGACTTTGATCTTCATTAGCCGAGCGGCAATATAATGCCCGCCCTCATGCACCAGAATGATCAGCTCAAAAAATAAAATGGCAATCAGAACAGGATATACCGTATGCCACAGAGAAGATAAGGTCACGAAACCGCCTCAATCACATAGTCTCTGGCCGCGCGATCGGCCTGCAAAACATCATCCAGAGTGTAATCCGCCACTTGCGGGCACGCCTCCATGGCTGCCCGGTTCAGCACCGCAATGTCTGTAAACTTGATCTTGCCGTTTAGGAACAGCCGTACGCTCTCCTCATTGGCGCCGTTGGCTGCCGCCGGGCGCAGACCGCCCGCCGCAATGGCGTCCTTACACACATTGATACAGCGGAAAGTATCATAATCCGGCGCATAAAAAGTCAGCTTACCGTAATCCACAAGGGACAGCTCCTGCACCGGGCTGGGTAGACGCTGGGGATAGGTCAGCGCATACTGAATGGGAATACGCATATCCGGCACACCCAGCTGGGCGATAACAGAATTGTCTTGATATGCAATGGCGGAGTGCACCACGCTCTCCCGGTGCACCACAATATCAATGGCGTCAATGGGCATATCAAACAGCCACTTGGCCTCAATAAATTCCAGCCCCTTGTTCATCATGGTAGCACTGTCGATGGTAATTTTTGCACCCATATCCCAGTTAGGATGCTTTAAGGCGTCCGCCGCCGTCACATTTTTCAGCTCCGCTAAAGTCTTGCCAAAGAATGGTCCGCCGGAAGCGGTTAAGATCAGCTTCTTCACCGCGCCTTTTTCCGGGCTGCCCTGCAAACACTGAAAGATGGCGGAGTGTTCGCTGTCCACCGGCAAAATATCCACACCGTAGGCCTTGGCGGTATTGGTCACCAAGTGCCCGCCGGCTACCAGCGTTTCTTTATTCGCCAGCGCCAGGGTCTTTTTGGTCTGAATGGCCGCCAGCGTGGGCTGCAAGCCCACCATACCCACTACGGCGTTCAGTACCGTATCCGCACCGGAATAGGTGGCACATTCGATCAGGCCGTCCATACCGGATAGTACCTTGGTACCCGTATCTGCCACCCGGGTGCGCAGATCGTCTGCCGCAACCGGATCCATCATAGACACCAGATCCGGGCGAAACTCCCGAATTTGTGTCTCCATCAAATCAACGCGACGGTTAGCGGTCAGGCACACCACCCGGTAGCCGTGCATACGGCAAACATCCAGGCTCTGTGTACCGATAGAGCCGGTAGAGCCTAAAAGAGCAATTCCTTTCATCTGGTTACCTCTTACTTAGAAAAAACAGTCAGTGCCAGCGCATAAGTCACCGGCAAAGTGAACATAGAGGAGTCAAACCGATCCATGACCCGCCGTGGCCGGGAAAGATCTTGCCAAAGTCCTTTACGCCGAAATTGCGCTTAAGGACGGAAGCGGACAGATCGCCCATCATGCCCAGGAACGATACCGGCAGGCACGCACCAGCAGCACTGTCACGGCAAATTCGTCCATCTTAAAATCCGCCAGCCGATTATACAGGATAATGGCCACCGCATTCAAAATCAGAGAAAAGATCAAGCCGCCGATGGCGCCCTCCACCGTTTTCTTCGGTGAAATGTTCGGCTCATCTTATGCTTGCCAAAGGCCATACCTGCCAGCTGGGCGCCGCTGTCCGTTGCCAAAGCACAGATCAGGCCGTAGAAGATCAGATAAATGCCAAACTGCTCGATTTGGAACATATCCCGCAGCCGAATAAAAACAGAAAAGCCAAAGGGCACCAGTGCCCCTGCAAAAACGGACACTGCCACATCTTCGAAGGTAGTATAGGCGTAGCCTTTGAGCATAGCCAGCAGTAACACCACCACCAGCGCGATCAGATACACAACGCCGGGAACCGCACCAATCACCTTGCCCCACACAGCCTGGCTGACCCAGGGAGTCAACGCCTTAGCAGAGGCAAAGAACGGCACGCAGGCCGCATAGCCGGTAGCCACCACGCGGATAAAGGTGTTCTCCACCTTGGCGCAACGCATAATTTCGTTTGCTGCCACAGCCGCCAGGAAGCGATCACAAGCACCAGCACCGGGGTATTGATCTGCCACACCACTACAGCCAGCAGCGCCAGCAGCACCACGGCGGTAATCACTCTCTGTTTCATCTTTTTCTCCTCTTATCTTCCGCCGAAACGACGGTTTCTATTCTCATAGCGTGAAGCGCTTCTGCCAGATCCTGCTCCGTAAAGTCCGGCCACAGCACATCGCTGTACCAAAACTCGCTATACGCCGCCTGCCACAGAAGGAAGTTGGACAGCCGCTGCTCGCCGCTGGGACGAATCACCAAATCGCAATCCGGCACCGTGTATACATTGGCGGATATATCGTCCATGGTGATCTCCCGCTTACCGCTTTGCAGCGCCCGGTTCACCGCCTGTACGATCTCCTGGCGGCCGCCGTAGTTGATCGCCACATACACCGTAGTACCGGTGTTGGCGGCGGTGTCCCGCTCACCCTGATCCATCAACTGCAACAGCTCGTCGCTGATCCCCTCTCTCGAGCCGATAAACTTTAAGCGGATATTACCTGCCTGGCTAATGTCTGCCTGCGCCTCCAGCAAATAATCCTTAAAAAGCCGCATCAGGCGTCCACTTCCTCCGGCGACCGCTTCCAATTTTCAGTAGAGAAAGCATAAAAAGTCACATAAGGAACGCCGATACGCCCGCAAGCCTTAGAAATAGTGCGGAACACCTCAGCCCCCGCCTTATGTCCGGCAGAACGAGGCAAGCCCCGCTTTTTGGCCCAACGACCGTTGCCGTCCATGATAATGCCCACATGGTTGGGTAGCAGGGCAAAATCCGCGCTTTTTTGCTGCGGTGCAGCACTTTTTTTGTTAAACAGTGCCATAAGCGACCTCCCCGTAAAACGCATAGACGGGCGAATGCCCAGCCGCCGTACACAATCCATTGTTGCGCACAGCCGCCGGCAACCGCCCTCATCAAGTAAGAAAACAGGGCGCCCCCATTTTCTTTAGCTATTGGTTAGATAGACAGCACTTCCTGCTCTTTTTTCTTGGCTGCAGTCTCTGCCTGCTTCACATAATCATCGGTGATCTTCTGCAGCTGCTCCTCGCCGTCCCGCAGATCGTCCTCGGTGATCTCGCTGTTTTTCTTCATCTTTTTCAGCTCATCCATAAAATCGCGGCGCACATTGCGGATGGCCACCTTCGCCTCCTCGCCGCGCTTGGAGATGTCTTTGGTCAACTCCCGACGGTGCTCCTCCGTCAGCTGGGGGAACGCCAAACGAATAACCTTGCCATCATTTTGCGGGTTAATGCCGATGTCAGAGGTGTTGATGGCCTTTTCGATCTCCTTGAGTGTGGAGGCGTCCCAGGGCTGGATCACCAACATTCTGGCCTCCGGCACGCTGATAGCGGCCATTTGGTTAATGGGGGTGGGCACGCCGTAGTAATCCACCATCACCTTATCCAGTACGGCGGGATTGGCACGGCCGGCACGCACGGCGAAAAGTCACGCTCCAGGGAAGTCATACACTTTTCCATTTTCGCTTTCGCATTGGTGTACAGTTCGGTCAATTCCATCTTTCTTTACCTCTCTTCGTTAGATACAAGCGTGCCGATCTTTTCGCCGGAGACGGCACGCACCACATTCTCCGGATCGTCCAGATTGAACACCAAAATGGACATATCGTTATCCTTGCACAGGCTAAAGGCGGTGGAGTCCATCACCTTCAGATCCCGGTTAATGACTTCCTTAAAGGTCACCTGATCGTACTTTACAGCGTCTGCGAATTTATTGGGATCCTTATCGTACACGCCGTCCACATTGGTGCCCTTGAGCAGTGCATCTGCATTGATCTCCACCGCCCGCAGCGCCGCTGCCGTGTCTGTGGAGAAGAACGGAGAGCCGGTGCCACAGCCAAAAATCACAATCCGCCCCTTTTCAAAGTGCCGAATGGCCCGGTTGCGAATATAAGGCTCTGCAATCTGGCGCATTTCAATGGCCGTCTGCACCCGCACATTGGCGCCCAGCTGCTCTAAAGCATCGCACAGAGCCAGTGCATTCATTGCCGTTGCCAACATACCGATATGGTCCGCACGGGTACGATCCATATGTTCGCTGGAGCGGCCACGCCAAAAGTTGCCGCCGCCGACCACAATGCCGACTTCCACGCCCAGGTCGGCTACTTTCTTTACCGCCGTACAAATCTTAACCACCGTGTCGTTGTCGATCCCGGTGCCTTTTTCACCTGCCAGCACTTCGCCGCTGAGCTTTAACAAAATCCGTTTATATGCTGTTGCCATACTTTTTTACCTCCGCCGTTTCAGCAAGCGCCGCAGACCACAAACACGCCTGTGAACACACTTGCTCACTGTCCTCTATATCTTAATATATTTTTAGCATAAAGTAAATAGAATTTCTGAATTTTAGAAAAAACAGGTAAAAAACAGACGAAAGATCAAGTGTCTTCCGTCTGTCAAAATAAGGCTTACTATCCTGTGGTCTTCGGTGTCTCCGGTGTCTCCGGCTCCGGCTGGGTCAAACCAATCCCGGCTTGAAATCGCTGAATCAGCACATAGTCCCGCAGGTTTACATAGCCGTCATTATTCACATCGTAATAGTATCCCAATAGCTTATCTGCCGTGCGGCCCATATTGTCAAAGAAATAGCTGGCCACATTGGCAAGGGAGTTGGTACGCGTCGTGGCGCAGCGGCTGCAAGTATAGGTGCAGTTGGTGCCGTCGCAACCGGAAAACTTAAAATCATGGCCATAGGCGGGCACCACATTGGTGCGCGTAGTCTTGCAATAGCGGCAGGTGTCAATAGAGGAACCGGTCATTAGACAGCTGGCCTCGGCAATCACCCGGGTATCATAGTAACCGTCCACCCATTCTACATGGACCTGGGTGGTGTAGGTGTCATTGCACACGCTGCAAACATACGTATCGATCCGGTGGCCGGTGGCGTCTGTTTCACCCTCCGTGCACTGATAATCATGCCCGGCGGGAATACTCTCTGCAATGCTTTGGTGACACGCGGTGCACACACCGGTCTTTTGACCATCCGTGGTACAGGTGGCAGGTACAACCACCGTCCACTCCTTCACCGTATGACCGGTGCGGGAATGTTGATATATTGCAGTGCGGTGCATTTGCTGTTCTTGGTGGGTTCCTCCACCGTGCAGCGACGGATCAGTCGCCCGGTGGTGGTACAGCCGGGCTCGGTCAGCACCGTGTCCGTATAGCAGCCGTCCTTCCACACATAGTTGCCGTCCTCGTCCCGCACATGGGTGGTACGAATGGTGTCCGTGCTCTCATCGTTGCACTTGGCACAGCGCAGGTATTCAAAAATATGGCCGTTTTTCTCAGATTGATCGTCGGTTTGGATCACTTGCAGATCATGGCCGGTGGCAGCAATATCCTCGGTGCGCAAATATTTCAGGCACTTGGAGCAGTACACATCCTGCTTGCCCTTGGCGGTACAGGTGGGTTCCTGGGTTACCACTGTATACGTCTCGGCGTGGTCGCATCCGCTGTCCGAAGCAACAAATTTGTATCCTTTTTTCTCGCATACGCCTGGGTGGTGGAACCGCTGGAAGCATGGAAAGTCAGTGAGGACTGGCAGTTGGCAAAAGGATCCAGCGTGCCGTAATTCAAGTTAGGGTTCTCCACAAACACATCCAGCAAAAAGCTGTTGTCAGAGAAGGCAGTGGTACCCACGGAAGTGATTTTCTCCGGTAAAATGAGGGTTACAAACTTGCAGCCGGCAAAAGCGGAAATGCCGATCTTTTCACACTTCTCCGGGAAAGTTACGCTGTTGATCCCCGCCTTGCGAAACGCAAAATCGCCAATCTCCGTTAAAGTCTCCGGCAGACGCAAAGTTGTAAATTTGGCATCGTTCTCAAAGGCATTCATATGGATCTTGGTAATTTTGGTATCCTGTAAATTGACGGTAGACAGTGCCGTACACCCGGCAAAGGCATAACGGTTCACCTCCGTAATGGTGGAAGGCAAAATCACCGTTTGAACAGAGGTCATCTCAAAAAACAGATAGTTGCCCAACACCGTCACGCCCTCGCTGATCACCACCCGCTTAATAGAGTCGCGGGTATTGTACCAAGGGCAGCGCTTTACAGAGGAGCCAAAGTTAATATTCATATTGGAATAATTATTGGTGGCGCCGCTGCCGGTAAGGGTCAGCACCCCGGTGCCGGTGTCAATATTGTATTTAATATTATCGCCGCAGCTGCCGCTGGTGGCCGCCGTTGCCGCAAAGGCAAAAGACGCGCCGCCACCCAGCACGGTGCACAGCATGACGATGCTTAAAATCACAGATAGCCATTTTTTCATATGCAATCCTCCAAAGCGCAAATTGCCGCCGCCTGCACACACAAGTGCAAACATCTTTGCTTTCATCATACCACAAAGCTCCCGCCTGTGCAAGGCGGGAGCAGATTTTGGACACCGGTGGCAAAAGCGCACCGGATTTTAGTATTGTAGATCACATGGCACATTTTTTACAGGGCGTATGTTCTTTTTCGCCTCTTTCAGCGTGGTTTTAATGGGATGCTTTCCGGCGCAGCTTTTTATATAATGATACTTTTTGCCGGTGGGTGATACATACACCGTATTCCCCTTTGGCGCCGATTTCTTTGCGCCGCCGGTTTTCTTCGATTTGCTCCAGTTGCTGTAATATTTAGTGCTCTTGTGGCCGGTTTTCACCGTCTTATAGGTGCGCACACGCACATAGTATTTTTTGCCGTTTTTCAGTCCGGTAATGGTTTTTTTGGTGGTGCTGTTTTTGCGCACTGTGACCGTCTTTGCATTTTTAAAGTTCGACGATGTACTGTACTGGATTTGATACCCGGTGGTTTGGGCTTTCTGCTTTTTCCAAGTTACGGTAATTTTCTTTTTTCCGCCAGTCACTTTGCTGATTGATGTGCCTTTGGCTTGACGGTAAAGTACACGGTGCGCGAGCCTTGTACTTACCCTTCAGTTTCACCTGTACGCCGTAGCGCCCAACAGCCTTGCGCCCCTTCGGATAGTTCACCGTGTAATCAGCACCTGCTTTTAACGGTTTGCCGGTACTGTCTTTCACGGTCACCGACGGTTTTTGCACCTTGCCGTTATAAGTATAAACCGTCTTTGCCAACTTGGGCGCTGACACCTTAGCAATCTTTGCAGCGGAAGTGACCTTTGTGTAACCGCAAGACGCACAGACCGCGCTGGTTTGCACGCGCCCATCTCCGTTAAAGGATGCCGGCGTGGTTTTTGTAACTTCTTAGTCGTCCTATGCTTGCACACGCAGCGCTGCCTTTTTGGGTTGTGGCCTGAATTCCACTGTTTTGCACCTGCATCTGAATGGTGCCCATTTGATCCGTTCGATAGATTTTGGCCTTAACCGCCTGCAATCGCTGCAAAGCTTGGGCCGTAGGGTGGCCGTAACTGTTCCCTGCCCCTACGGAGATTGCCGCGTACTTTGGTGCAGCTTCTGCAAGAAAGGAGGCAGAGGAAGACCCGGCGGAGCCATGGTGCGCCACCTTCAGAATATCCGTTTGCAGATCAGTACCGCTGTTAACCAGCGACTGCTCCACCGTGGATGAAATATCACCGGTCAGCAACAAGGAACGATTGCCGCACTGCACTTTCAGCACCAGAGACGCATCGTTGGCGTTCTCTGCTCCTGTGCCGTCACTGAGTACCTGCACAGTGGTGCCGCCTACCTGAAACCGGGAATTCGCAGTCGGGTTCGCCGTTTTGCTACCAGGTTCATTCTTGATAGCAGAGAGATAATTCTTGTAGCACTTTGTGTTGGTCTTGTATGGTGAATAATAAGAATAATTTACCTGAAAGCGATTGTAAATTTGGGGTAACCCGCCGATATGGTCCTCGTCCGGGTGGCTGGCCACCACATAATCCAAGGTAGAAATGGATTTGCTGCGCAGACAATCCTCAACCGCTTGGGCATGCACGGCTTTGCTCCATCCACCAACATTCGGTGCCCGTTGCTTTCCACCAAAATACTGTCACCCTGATCACAATCAATAAAAGTGACCGTCATGGACGCTGCGCCGCATTGGCCACCGCCGAACTGCCTACTGTCAGCCCTAAAAGCAGCAAAGCGCTGCATATTATACTGCCAAAATTTTTCATTTCTTCGTCCTTCTTTTCTTTGTATTGAATTTTATTTCATTCTACCATATTTTACTTGTTGTTGCAACCGCTATTCCCGGCGCAGGCCAACATCAGCACCAAAACACCGAACAGGCGCAGAGGTTTTTCCGGGTAAATTTGATTATACCGCCGCAAAAAGCGCTCGGTACAAACCGAGCGCTTTTCTTTTTTATTCGCTGCAAAGCAGATTAAAACCATTCCTTCTGCTGCGCTTCATAAGTTTGATAAAATTCCTGATCTGTTTTCGTTAAATAAATGATACCCTCAATAATACCGATAACTTCCATAACAGCGGCTCCGATGCCAAAGGTCAGCAAGCTCACCAGCAGCATAATCACGCCGGACTTAGTATAGCCCAGATAAAACTTGTGGATACCCAAAGAACCTAAAAGAATCGCCAACAAACCGGCGGCAATCTTACTCTTTTGCGGCGCTTGTCCCCCAAAGGGCTGCTGGTACACAGGGTTGGGGCCTGCTGAGTAATAGGCATTTTCATTTGGTTGATACGCAGTCTGCTCCGCTTGCCGGCCGGCATTCGTCGGGTTCACACCGGCGCCGCACTGTATGCAATAATTTGCGCCCTCCTCTATCGTGGCGCCGCAATTTTTACAAATCATATTCTCTCCTCCGTATTCATATAAAGTCCAACAATGCTGTGCAAGTACAGTATATAAAAATGCGATATTCTTGTCAAGTGGCCGGCAGCGTGGTTACCAAATCCATACCGCCCAATGTTGTCGCCGTCGGCGTGCTTGCAAAGTGCTGCGGGAAATCAGCGAAAACAACAAAACAACCTATCCAAGATACAAGGAATTGCATTTATAATTAAAGGACAAAACAACCCCTGCCCACACTCGCGTGTGAGGGGTTGTTTTGTTGTGACTGAAGTAATTGTATACGGAGTTTATTTTCTTTCAATTTTTTGATGCTATATTGAGGATCCTGCTACTTAAACTTCTCAATTGCATCAATTTTACTGAAAGCCAAAATAACAACCACTCCACCAGTATTCACTACACGATCGAAATTAACTTATCCAATATTTTTCTCCAAACCACATTAAACCATTTTGTTTTGCCAAACCACCTTACTAATATTGGACTAATCGCATAATACACTTTGATAAATAATCTGCCAAAAATATTTTTTGAAAGTTCGTTATCTCTAAAATCACGAAGCACGAGCACCTCGGGCGCATCATAAGAACCATATACACAAGTGGCAATATAACAGCCTTCTTTTTGATTAGCGGATTGTGTTGCCGGTTTTCTCTTTTTGCTCCAAATGTCATCCTCCTCGTCCTCTAACAGCATCTGCTCCATATTATCATCGTCATAGCCCTCACAACGACCACTGTACCCGAATGTGTTTTGAAATTCTTCATCCAATTCATCATGTTTCATAATCATTCTCCAATAAATCCCGAAAACATTCCAAGCTCTTTTAATTCGCTTTTATTGAATTTCCACAAGAAGAAATCAATTTTTTAACCGGCGATATCTTGTCGGAATACTCCGGATAATAACAATCAAACAATCGAAGGGCCTCTAAACACCCTGACGTTTGAAAATAATTATAATATTTGTCCACCAACTGTTTATAAATGCCAATCGCAATATTGTATTGTAATTCTTTATCTTTAATACTCGGTACAGAACGAATACCCAAATTCAATCTAACATTGTTATCAAATATAGGCATCATTGGATTTATAGTATGTAACATTTTTGAACAAAAAGATGTTTCAATCCTATTTGTTTTTTCGAGAATATAGCGTAAGCATGTTTCAAAATTCAAGTCCTTGTTATGCTTATTTTCTTCAAAGAATCCATAAAAATATAATTTTCGTTCTTTTTTCATTCTCCTGACAATATAAAACTTGTCAATTACTTTTCTGCATAAATCATCAGGATTGTTCAAATCGCTTTGGTCAAACAAATTCATTATTTCACTATACAATTCAATTCCTTCATGCATTTTTTCCATTTGTGCATGCAAAGATTGTTTTTCCATAAGCGCCCCCTTGGCACATTCATGATCATCATCGATTTATTATTGCATCTTAATATAGCATAAAAAAACCTGCCAAAACAGTACGTTCTAACAGGTTTTAATAGGTTGTGCAATGTTCAGTTAAAATCGATTAGCCGTTGATCTGCTTTGCGATCTCTTCAGCAAAGTTCTCCTCGCGCTTTTCCAGGCCCTCGCCCTTCATCATACGCACGAAGCCGGTGCACTTGATTTCCGTGCCCAGCGCCTTAGCCACATTGTTAATGTAGGTCTGTACATTCTCGTGGTTCTCGGCCTTTACGAACTCCTGGTCTACCAGGCAGTTCTCCTTGTAGAACTTGCCCAGCTTACCGGCAGCGATCTTCTCCAGCACCTGCTCCGGCTTGTTCGCCATCTTGGGATCTTCCTTCAACTGTGCGGAAAGAATGCCCTTCTCGTGCTCGATCACCTCAGCGGGAACGGAAGCCTCGTCCAGATAAGAGGGACTCATAGCGGCGATCTGCATAGCCACATCCTTGCCCATTACCTTGAACTCGTCAGTAGCGGCCTTGCTCTCGTCAGCCACATCAAAGCCAACCATAACGCCTACGGAACCGCCGGCGTGAATGTAGGTTGCCACAACACCGTCCATCACCTCAAAGCGACGGATTTTCATGTTCTCACCGATGGACAGGATCAGGTCGTTCAGCGTCTCGGTCACGGTGCGGTCGGTGCCGTCATAAGCGGTAGCGCACAGCGCCTCCACATCAGCAGGAGCGGTAGCGATAATGGTGCGCGCCACGCCCTTTACAAAGTTCATGAACTTGTCGTTCTTGGCAACAAAGTCGGTCTCAGAGTTGACCTCAACGGTGACAGCCTTCTGGGCAGCCTCGTCATAATAAGTGTACACAACGCCCTCGGCAGCGATACGGGCGGACTTCTTCTCGGCAGCAGCCAGACCCCGCTCACGCAGGAAGTCGATTGCCTTGTCCATGTCGCCGTCTGCTTCGGTCAATGCCTTTTTGCATTCCATCATACCAACGCCGGTCTTTTCACGCAGCGCCTTAACATCCATAGCGGTAAATGCCATTGTGTGTTCCTCCTTGAATTCAGTCTAAAATCTATCGGCAGAATTACTCTGCTTTGTCAGCCTTGTCTGCTTTCTTTGCGGGCTTCTTAGCCGGTTTCTTCTCCGCAGCGGGAGCCTCGGCAGCCTCGTCGGCAGTGTCCTTACCGTCACGGCCCTCGATCACAGCGTTAGCCATTGCACCGGCGATCAGCTTAACCGCACGGATAGCGTCGTCGTTGCCGGGGATCACATAGTCGATCTCGTCAGGATCGCAGTTGGTATCTACGATAGCCACGATGGGCAGACCCAGCTTGATGGCCTCAGATACAGCGATGCGCTCCTTGCGGGGGTCAACGATGAACATAGCCTGCGGAATCTTCTTCATCTCGGTGATACCGCCCAGGTACTTCTCCAGCTTCTCAATCTCCAGCTCCAGACCGGCCACTTCCTTCTTGGGCAGCATATCAAAGGTGCCGTCCTCAGCCATAGCCTTCAGCTGCGCCAGACGAGCCACACGGCCGCGAATGGTCTTAAAGTTGGTGAGCATACCGCCCAGCCAGCGTGCGTTAACATAAGGCATACCGCAGCGCTCAGCCTCTTCCTTAATGGACTCCTGGGCCTGCTTCTTGGTGCCTACGAAGATGATCTCGCCGCCATCGGCAGCCACATCGTGAACGAACTTGTAAGCCTCGTCCAGCTTCTTCACGGTCTTCTGCAAGTCGATAATGTAGATACCATTACGCTCGGTGAAGATATACTCCGCCATTTTGGGGTTCCATCTTCTGGTCTGGTGACCGAAGTGCACACCTGCTTCCAGCAGCTGCTTCATAGAAACTACATTTGCCATAATTAAGTTCCTCCTTTAGTTGATCCTCCACCGTGCGGCATGGCAACGCCCCGTACATAGCACCAGGGGCAGACCGCAGCGGTGTGCGTATTCCGTGCATTGCATATATTTATAAATTTATATATACCACACGAATGCCGTAATATAATAGCACGCCCGGTGCAAAAAAGCAAGAAAAATTTTCAAATTTCCTGCCATTTGCCGGACAAAATCAAAAATGCCGCACCTGCCCCGGGGCAAATGCGGTATTTCTGTTTATTTTTTATGCTTTTTGCCACTTTGCTGGTGGATATACAGCCGTTCCACCTGGTCGCGGGCAAAGTCCTCGGCGCTGTCGTCCAAAGGGGTCAGGACAAAGCTGGGATCCCGACGGCGCATGGCCGTCTCAATGAGCTTGTCTGCCAAAGCCGGATTCTTGGGCAGCACCGGGCCGTGAGAATAGGTGCAAAATGTGTTTTTATAGTGCACGCCCTCGGTGCCGTCCCGGCCGTTGTTGCCGTAGCCGGACACCATCTTGCCCAGGGGCGCCACGCCCTTACCCAAATAGGTGCGCCCGGAGTGGTTCTCAAACCCGATCACTGGACCGAATTCCGTATCAAAGGCGTAATTGCCGATGAGCCGCTCTTTTTCGCCAACGGTGTAAAAATCCACCGCGCCGATATAATCCAGCCGCTCGCCGGTATATGTCTGGTAATACTTGCCCAGCATTTGGTAGCCACCGCAGATCGCCAGCACCACGGTGCCGTCTGCCACTGCACGACGGATCTCCTCGTCCTTGCCCCGGTGCAGGTCCTCCAGCAGTACCTCCTGCTCAAGTCCTGGCCGCCGCCGATAAACAACAGGTCGTACTTAGTATGGTCAAAGGGGTCGCCTACGGAGATCTCATCTACCGTCACCTGGATTCCCCGCTGCCGACAGCGATATTGTAGGCACATAATATTGCCTCGATCGCCGTACAGATTCAGCAGATCCGGGTACAAATGCGCAATTCTCATTTCCAAAACGCCTCCTTGCCGAAATGCTCCGCAAACTTAGGCCGCATAGCCATCATTGCCGTATAAGTGGGCACCACAAACACATCGCCCTTGCACCGGAGCACCGTTTGCAGCACATCGTCTGTAATTTCCGCATCCATTCCGCTGTATTTCAGCCGCAGGGCCATATCGCCGCTGCGCTTGCCGGCAGCATAGATCTTGCCGTCCGCCTGAATATCCGCGTCCCAGATCCAGCTGATGTCCCGGCCGTCCGCTGCATTGTCGTTCAGGCAAAAGATCACCGTCTTGTCGCCCTTAAACTGGCTGATATAGTTGCAGGTTTGGGTCAGCCCCGCCGGGTTCTTCACCAGGATCATCCGCACATTGCCAAACTTCTCCATCCGCCAAAGGCGCCGCTAAAGCGTTCCAGCGCGTGGAGCGCCGTCTCCCGGTCAATGCCCAGACTCACCAATGCGGCCAAGGCGCCGATGCCGTTATAGATATTGTACACACCGCCCAAGTTGATCTTCACCGGCGTGGTGCCGTTTAACATAACGGTGCTGCTGTCCGGCGTGGTCTCCACAATATCCGTCACATTATAATCCGGGGTCTCCCGGCAATAGCCGCAGCCGGGGCAGCGGTATTTGCCCAGGTGGGCATAGGTAAAATAGTCATATTCCAGCTGTGCTTGCAGTGGATACAGCGAGTGCGTCCCGCACGGCGGAGGTTTGGTCCAGAGGCACACTGACCCCGTAGGTCACCGTGTTCTCCCGCTTCAAGGTGTTGGTCAGGAGCAGTCGCCGTTGATCACCAAAGTGGCCTCCGGCAAATTGTTCACCGACTCCTGAATGGCGGACAGCGTGTGAGACACCTCGCCGTACCGATCCAGCTGATCGCGGAACACATTGGTTACCAGCACCACCTTGGCTTTCAGGTACTTACTGACGGTGCGAAAGGCGTTTTCATCGCACTCAATGACCGCATACTCTTTGGTGCACTTGCCGCTGTTGGTGGAGTTCATAATAAAAGAAGTGGTGATACCGGTAATCAGATTGGCGCCGGAGCGGTTGATAAAGTAGGACTTGCCTGCTTCTTTCAATCCCTCCTCCACAATACGTGCAGAGGTGGTCTTGCCGTTGGTGCCGGTAATCACGATCACCTTGACCCCCTGTGAGAGCTTGGCCAAAATATCCCGCGTAAAGAACAGCGCAATGCGCCCGGGTAGGGTGGTAGCCCCATAACCCAGCAGGTTCATCACCTTGGTAATCAACTTGGTAAGAAAAATAATCATAGCAAAAAGGAATTGCACTTCTGCAAAAATGTGTTACAATAAGCCTGTAACCGGGCGGCTGACCCACCGCCCACAGAGAATGCGAGGTAATAAAATATGGATTATTTAGAGCCGATGACAGCGGCTGTACGTGCCGCCGCCAACATCTATCGCAGTGCAAAAAATGATCTGCACATTGAAGTGAAGGGCGAGGACAAAAACAACCTGGTCACCGCCTATGATAAACAAATTCAAGATTTTCTGTACAAAGAGCTGTCTGCCGCGTTCCCCGGCTGCGCTTTTCTCGGCGAAGAGGGCGGTGGTAAGATAGAAGTACCCATGGGCCTTTGCTTTATCATCGACCTATCGACGGCACCACCAACTTTATCCGGAATTTTGAGCACAGCGCCATCAGCGTTGGTCTGGCAGTAGACAGAAAGATGGTGGCCGGCGTGGTTTACGATGTAGACAAAGACAACCTGTACGCCGCGCAGCGAGGCTGCGGCGCTACTTTAAACGGCCGTGCCATTCATGTGAACCGCAGTGACCTGGACCACTCCCTGCTGCTCTTCGGCAGTTGTCCTTATGAACGGGAACTGGCGCACCGCACCTTCCAAATGGTAGAGAAAGCCTACACCCGGGTGTTGGAAATCCGGCGTACCGGCTCTGCCGCACTGGATATTTGCTATGTGGCGTCCGGCAAGGCCGATCTGTATTTTGAATTGATCCTGCGGCCCTGGGACTACGCGGCCGCCATCGTTATTGTAGAAGAGGCCGGCGGTGTGATCTGCACCACAGAGAACCAACCCATGCCCATTGACCAAATCGTCGGCGTGCGCTGCGGCAACGGCGAGAACCTGGCGGAATTTGACGCCTTGGTACAGAACCTGTGAGGTACTACACTTCCGTCAATCGCTACTTGCAGCAGCGCTTCGGCTGCAAGGTGTATAAAGTAGCGCTGTCCGGCGGCTTTACCTGTCCCAATCGGGACGGCACACTGGACAGCCGAGGCTGCATTTTCTGTTCCCGAGGGGGCAGCGGCGACTTTGCCGGTGATCCTGCACAGACGATAACCGAGCAGCTGTGCCGCGGCAAAGCTGCCTTGGCCGGAAAAATCAAGGACGGCAAGTATATCGCCTACTTTCAGTCCTATACCGGCACCTATGCGCCAGTAGAACGGCTGCGCGCACTCTATACGGAGGCGCTGGCCGATCCGCAGGTGGTAGCGCTGTCGGTGGCCACACGGCCGGACTGCCTGCCACCTCAGGTGCTGGATCTGTTGGCAGAACTGAACCGGCAAAAGCCGGTGTTCGTAGAACTGGGATTGCAAACCATCCACCGGAACAGCGCCGCCTACATACGCCGTGGCTATCCCCTGTTGGTCTTTGATCAAGCGATGGCAAATCTAACAGCCATCGGGGTCAACAAAGTGGTACATATTATTTTAGGTCTGCCCGGAGAAAGCCGAGACCAAATGGCAGAAAGCGTGCGCTACGCCGTGGACCATGGAGCCGACGGGTTGAAGCTGCAGCTGCTCCATGTACTCCGGGACACAGATCTGGCAGCGGACTATGCCGCAGGTAAATGCCCGGTGCTCACTCTGCCGGAATACTTAGACACGCTGGACGCTGCTTACAACAGGTGCCAAAGGAAGTCGTCATTCACCGGCTCACCGGCGACGGTCCCAAACGGGATCTGATCGCACCCCTGTGGTCGGCAGACAAAAAGGCGGTGCTAAACGCCATCCATGCCCGCTTTGCGCCCTATCCTTTGCAGGACGGAACATCGTCTATTATCATACACGATTCCGCCGCTGAAATAAAGGGGTAAACCCAACTTTTTCAAATTTACGAAATAAACCAAACGCCTGTCTGTTGACAGCGTTTGTTTATTTGTGGGCGGATCAAATTCAATGAGTATGTTGCTGCTGAGAAAATGCAGAGAGGCATAAGAACCGTCCTCATTCTGGTAGAGCACAAATTTGCCTGCCGGTACAGTTCCCTGATATTTGTAGCCGTCCTGCGTCTTTTGGGCCTGTAATTCGCCGCTTTGCCGGAGTACGGAGAACACGTCATAAAGGCAATAGCCGGGTTGGTGTTCTCCAAATCCTGTGCCCTGGCTTCGTACTCCATACCGTCAAATCGGTAGCGTACCATAGTGCCTGCACAGTCATCACCATGCCCCTGGCTGCCGTGTCACCCACGGTGACGGTAACCGTTCCATCGGTTCGACAAATTTTGCAGTGATAAGAAAAATCCCCCGCTGTGACCACTGCCGACTGTTCAAAGTCCGCCGTCACATCGGGGGTATATTGTTTGGTTGCGCAGCCGCCCAGGGCCAGCAAAAGAAGCACACTAAAAAGCGAGAGCCACCGTTTCAAAAAGCATCCGTCCGTTATTCAAATTCAGACATCAGCGCACCCAGCAGTTCCGTCATATCCGCCACGGTCATACCCCGGGCAGACAGTTCTCTGGCGGTAATATCACCGCACAACCCGTGGATATACGCACCGGCTTGGCTGCTGCCAGCGGCTCCAGTCCCTGTGCTAAGAACGAGCCGATCATGCCGGACAGTAGATCGCCGCAACCGGCCATGGCCATGCCCGGATTACCAGTACGGTTAATGCACACCTGCTCCCCGTCCGTAATTACCGTGTCTGCGCCCTTGAGCACCAGAATCACGCCGTAGCGGCGGGCAAAGTCCACAGCCGTACCTACCGATCCGCCTGCACGCGCTCTACGGTCTTGCCGCACAGGCGCGCCATTTCGCCCGGATGCGGAGTCAAAACTACCGGGGTGTGGATGTCCTGTAATATAGTTATGCTTTCGCTCAGGCAATTTATACCATCTGCGTCTAACAAAACCGGCTTTTTACATTCTTTCAGTACCTGGCTCACCAAGACGGAAGTATCGTCATTGACCCCCAGGCCGCAGCCCATCACCACTGCGTCCGCCCAGGGCAGGCCCTCTAAGATCCCGGTAAGTGCGCCCATAGAAATGGTCTTTTGCTCATTCTCCGTTACCGGCTCAAAAATCGGCTGAGTCAGGTGGCAGCCAACAGCGGATACGCCGACTTGGGACAAACACACTTTAGCAGTCCCACGCCGGCGCGCAGCGCACCACCGGCACAAATCACCGCTGCACCGGGCATACGGTAGGAGCCGCAAATTTGCAGCAAATGGCCGTGGCTGCCCTTGTTTGCATTTTTATTCAATTTGGGCAGTGCCGCCTGCACTTCTTTTTGGTAACGGTATGGGCGTAAGGCTCCCGATAACAACTCTCCGGAATGCCGATATTCACCACCACCGTCTTGCCGCATAGCCCGTTGGACGGCGGCAGCACATGGGCATATTTCAGTGTAGAAATGGCAATGGTCAGATCAGCCGCACTGCCTGCTCTGCCGCACCGGTGGTGGCGTCCGTACCGCTGGGAGTGTCCACTGCGATCACCGTAGCTCCGCTGTCGTTGATGGCAGCGAACACCGTATCAAAGGGCGATCGCGGCGCACCGTGAAATCCAATGCCAAACACGCAATCCACCACAAAGGGGGCATGCACCGCTTCATTGGAAAAAGAGCGCACCTCCACGCCGTCCTCCACCGCTGCGTTATAGTATGCCAGCGGTTCCGGCAAAGTAGGCGCTTGATCGGCCAGCACAATATAGGCGGGCACATCGGCAGCACGCAGCCGCCGGGCAATCACAAAGCCGTCCCCGGCATTTTTACCGTTGCCGCAAACCACCGCCACCGGCTGCCCTTTCATTTGGTCGCCGTACAAAGCCAACATTTTATCGGCACACATGAGCCTGCCCGCTCCATCAGCTGCGCCTCGGTAAACAGGCCGTCAAAAGCCCGATTTTCCACGCGCGGATCTCATCTCGTGTTAAAATGCGCATACCATCACTCCAATAACAAAACCGTGGCTACTGCATAGTCCCCATCGTGGCTGATGCTCAATTTTGCTTCCGGCTTGCCGTCAAAATACGGCTTGCCCCGATCATCGTGCAGCACGGTAAGGGCATTTAGCGGCAACTGCAAACCGGTGCCCAACGCCTTGTAGTAGGCCTCCTTGGCGGCAAAAATACCGGCAAAGCTCTCGGTCGTTTTACAGTATACCCGCTCCGGCTCGGAAAACACCCTCTCCGCAAAGCCGGGAATTTGCAGACTTTTTCCATTCTGGACACCAGCACCAGATCCGTACCCATCTCAATCATGGCGCTCCCCCGTTGGTTCAAAGCTAAAACTGAACACCCGGTTGCCCGGTGTGTTGCGGGTATGGCCGTGGCGCGGCACAGGCCCGCAAGCATTGGACCCGCACCCAGTTGATATTGATCCAAGTGTATACAGGTGGTGCCCCCTGCCGTCAATTCCTCGGTGCCGCGCTTGGCACACCGCTGGGAAGTATACGGATCCGCTGCAAAGGTCATAGGCGCATCAATAGCGTCAAATCGCAGTCCAAAGCCACATTGGTCTGTCACCTGCGCCCAGCGGGTATCCGTTCTGGCGCTGCTCTCCTGGGGTTTAATATAGTCCTCATGCATCGTCGCCACCGCTGTCTCAAAAATACCGGTGTGGCAATGCAGATTATAATCCGACAAATTGGGATACGGTCCCATGCCGTAATATCGCACCTGATCAAAGGCAGACGCATTTCCAGCACCACACCGTAGCGAGGCAGGTGCCGCAACCGCCGATTGGGCCGCAGACACAGCACATCCAGGCGCACCTTGCCGGTGCGGTACACGGTATAAGTAAGCCGAAAACTGCCCAACCAGGGCACACGCGGTCCGGCCAGCACATAGTCTGCCGTGATCTCCACCCCATTGTCCGTGACCATATACATTTTGGCAACGGTGCCGGGCTTCTTGATGTAAAAGCAGGCACGGTCCAGACCCAGCCGCTCCCAGTTGCGGCGCAGATTCATATCATTATCCAGCGGCGCCCGATACAAAGCCACTGCCGGTCCGACCTCGCCCTCCGGATCCGGGTGGAGCAGCGGCACGCCGTCCACCACATAATCCTCAATTTGGCCGGTGGTGCCGTTAAAGACCAGGTGTCCCCGGTCAAAGTACACCCACAGCTTGTTTTCACTGACCTGCGCCCGGGGCGCAGGCACACCGGGTACAGTAAAAAGGGGTGTAGGGGCGGTCAAAGTAAACTGTTCAAAGCCCAGTTTCTCCTCTCCGCGCAAATAGCGCACCAACAGCACATTGTGACAACTGCTGCGCTGCGTCAGCTCAAAATCGAAAGTCAGCTCTCGCATTTCCAGCGGGTTCAAGGTCAGATCCGCCTGTCCGCTGACCACCGGGATACCGTCACTGAGCAGTTCCCACTGAACTTGGATTTGCAGCGTGGCAAAACGCAGCATGCTCTGGAACAAATAGCGGTTTTCGTCCACCGCCGTTGCCCGCACCGGGCGGTATGCATTTTTCATTTGATAAGCCCCGGCATGGGGGGTTCGATCCGGGAAGAACAAACCGTCGGTGCAAAAATTACTGTCGTGTTTGTTTTCACCGTGATCGCCGCCGTAGGTGTAATGCACCGGGCCGTCCGCATGGTAAGCCGCATGGTCGCAGAACTCCCAAATACAGCCGCCCAGCATATTGTCGCCTCGGTAAAAGTCCTGCACATACGGTTCCAGATCCCCGGCGCCCATACCCATGGCATGGGCGTACTCGCACAGGAAGTACGGCGCTTTATAATACTTTGGCAGCGCCCCCTTGCCCTCAGCAATCATATGCACCCGATTATGCCAGGGGTACATCTCGCTGACCACATCATAGCACCATCGGGGGGTGCGCACCACAGCTTCATAATGCACAGGAACAGTTGTGCGCTTTTTTAATTCTTGATAGCAATAATCCTGGTTTTTATATCCATGAGATTCGTTGCCTAACGACCACATCGTAATACAGGGATGATTCCGATCCCGGCAGAACATACGCTCCACCCGATCCCAAAAATGCCCCCGCCACTTGGGATTATGGCTCAGCGCGCCGGGACGATGCATCTCCACTTGACAACCGTGGGTCTCAACATCCGCCTCGTCTACCACATACAAGCCATAGCGATCACACAGATCTAAGAAGGCAGGATCCGGCGGGTAGTGCGAAGTGCGCACGCAGTTCACATTAAACTGCTTCATCAACTGCACATCCCGCTCCATATCCGAAAGGGTCATGGCGTAGCCCCGCACCGGGTGGGAGTCGTGGTGATTGACCCCCAGCAGCTTAATGGGCTGATCGTTGAGATAAAACACATTTCCCCGAATCTCAATATGCCGAAAACCTACCGGGCGGCACACAGCCTCCGTGGTGCCTTCCGTACCGGTCAGCTCCAGCAAAAGATCATAGAGCACCGGCGTCTCTGCGCTCCAGGACTCCACTTCCAGCGCACCAAAGTCCAAATGCGCCGTACCGGCAGCATTCTCCACCCGTTGGGCAGCCACTTCCCTGCCCTCTTGCAGTAAAGTAGCCTTTATCTGCCGCTGCCGCTGCCCAAGGACAAATCCAGAGACAGGGTGTATTTGCCGTCGGCATAATCGGTATGTACCACATAATCTTCCAAGCAGAACGCCCCGTGGCTGCGCAACAGTACATCCCGGAAGATACCGTTCTCCCGGAACATATCCTGGCATTCCATATAGGTGCCGTTGCACCATTTATGATTAACCACCGCCACCCGGTTCACCCCGGCGTGCAGGTAAGGGGTCAGGTCAAAAGCCGCTGTGTTGTGACTGCCTTCGCTGTAACCTACATACCGATCGTTGCAAAACAGATCCAAAGACCCGGCAACACCCAAAAAGGTGATGGTATGGTGCAGTGCGGTATTTTCAATTTCAAATTCCTTTACATACACGCCCACCGGGCAATCAGCCGGAATTTGGGGCGGTTTGGGTGCAAAGGGATAGCGCGCGTTTACATAGTACGGCTCCTCATAGCCGGTGTGCTGCCAAGTGGAGGGCACAGACACGGTGTCCATCTCCGCCACTATTGCATCCAAATCTGCCGGCAGATCACTTTCTTTCGCATAGTAGCAAAAGCGCCAGTCCCCGGACAAACAGGTCACCCGGTCCGAAGAATAGCGCGCAGTCACCGGGTCGCTCTCCAGCGCATCCTGTGCCGTAGAAAAGGGCACGAAGTACGTCGACGGAGGCAGCAAATTGTCTTTGTAAACCGAAAAGTCATTGTAGTTTGTGGTGCGTAGAGAATCGCTCATAAGTTCACCTGAAAAAAGGGCGAACAAACATAAGAATGATTGCTCGCCCGAATTGTTATGTTTGTACGCTCTTTACGCCATAAAGGAGCGGATCACCGCTTCGCAATCCTTGGCGTCCATGATCTTGGGCACGGGATACAGCGGGTTACCTTCCTTCAGCGCACGCTGAACCAGAAGCGGAATATCCTCCTCTTTGATCATGTCAAAGGTACTGGGAATATTCATATTCTCGTTCATCTGGCGAATGGCAGCGATAAAGGCCTTGCCCTTATCCGCCGTAGACATACCGGGTGCAGACACACCGGCAATATCCGCCAACTTGGCCAGTTGGGGATAAATGCAGTCGCCATAGTAATCCAGCACATAAGGCAGGATCACTGCGTTGGCCAAGCCATGGGGTGTACCGTACAGGCCGCCCAGGTTATGGGCAATGGCATGCACATAGCCCACATAAGCGTGGGTAAAGGCACGGCCGGCCAAGTAGGAGCCCTTGAGCATATTGCCCCTGGCTTCCAAATCCTTTCCGTCTGTGTAAGCCTTCTCCAAATTGGCGAAGATCAGCTTCACAGCCTCCTCAGCTTCTGCAATGGTCTCCTTGGTGTTGCTCTTGCCGATGTAAGCCTCAACTGCATGGGTGAGTGCGTCCATACCGGTGGTCGAAGTGATGTGCGGCGGCAAACCTACGGTCAATTCCGGGTCAAGCACCGCATACTTGGGACGAAGACAGGTATCGTTGACGGCATTCTTCTCATGGGTTTCAGGATCCGTGACAACAGCAGCAACCGTGGTCTCAGAACCGGTACCGGCAGTGTAGGTACGGCAAACAGCGGCGGTAATTTCTTGTGCACTTTCAGCTGACCGCGCATGGCGCGCACAGACTGATTGGGCTTTACCACACGAGCAGCGGCAACCTTAGCGCAGTCCATCGCAGAACCGCCGCCAAAAGCAATGACGCCCTCGCAGCCGTTTTTGACATACATGTCCTTACACTCCTCAATGCAGGGGATCGTAGGATTCGGGCGCACGCCGTCAAATACCACATAGCAATGCCGACCTCGTCCAATTTCGCAAACAGCGGATCCAATAGATGCAGTGCGATCAAACCCTTGTCGGTTACCACCAGCACCTTTTTTACGCCTTTGCTCTTAATCAGCTCAGGCAGGCGCAGTACGGAACCGGCACCCTCCAGCAGCTGGGGTGCGGACCAGTCCATAAAACACATGGCTACCTTAAAAACGCGCTGATAAATTCTGTACCAGCACTTTTTAAGTGTCCAAAGCATAAACTTTACCTCCTTTACAAAAAATTTCAATTCCATTGTACCGAATTCGCCGCCGTATTGCAAGCCATTTTGCAAAAATTCCCTTTCATTTTCAATTTTAATATGCTAAGATATGCATAATGAAGCACACGGAAAGGGGCAACACCCACATGGCAAAGGAACAACTTATCTTCTGCGGCAGCAGCGAGACCTTTCTCGACAAAGCGCTCACCGCAGACAGCAATGCGGACAACGGCGGCAACGCCTTTCGTATTCCAAGTTTAATTACGCCGACGGCACCCTGATCGCCGCTATCGACCGCGCCTCCTGCGGGGCGGACTGGGGTTACATTGAGCTGGCTGTACGCCGCAGTGAAGACGGCGGCGAAACCTGGTCGCCCATTGAAACCATTGCCGCTCCCCCGGCAAGAGAGACCAAGATCAGCGCCGACTGCTATGCCTCCGCTTTTTACATTGATCCCTGTATGGCGGTGGCACCAAACGGCGATGTGATCCTGCTGGCGGATTTTTGGCCGGAGTGCAAGGGACTGCACAATCAGCGTCTGCTGGATAAGCACAAGGTGCCCTACGCCCAACTCAACGGTAGAATGCGGCCGCTGATCTATGACCGAGACGGCAATTTCTACTACATAGAAGAAAGCGGCGCGGTGCTGGACAGTCAAAAGCAGCCCACTCCCTATCGCCTGGGCAGCGGCTTTGGTGATCTTTATAAAGGCGACGAATATGTGGGCAACATTTACTTAAACGGCGCAGTTGGCAAGAACGAAGCCGGAGCGGTCACTACCTTTGGCGCACCGCTAAAGGCACCCAAGCGTTGCTATGTATTTATGCTGCGCAGCAGCGACCGAGGCAAAACCTGGAGTGATCCGGTGGATATTACCAATATGGTACTCCATGAAACGGACGGCACCTTCCTGGGCGTAGCACCCGGTGCGGGCATTACCACCACAGACGGGCGGATCATTATGCCCTTGTATGTGGACCGCAAAAGCACCGTCTCCATTTACAGTGTGGACAACGGTGACACCTGGCACCGCATGACCTCCCAGCCCTATGCGGAGAATACAGACGAGTGGCAAATGGTGGAAGCGCCGGACGGCAGTATTGTGGGCTTCGGACGGCAAAAGCGCTTCGGAAAAACACCTATGTCCATTTCTGCCAACAAGGGAAAAAGCTGGAGCAAATGCGGCAAAACCGGGCTGTACACCCCCAAGTGCCAAAAAAGCGTGATCGCTGTCGGAGACACCGTCTTTTGCAGCCATCCCTCCGGGCACACCCGTGAAAACGGTATGCTCTCCGTAGGCAAACTGCGGCGCAAAAAAGGCGGCTACACCCATGTGGACTGGGTGCGCCATGTGCCCATCAACCAGGCTTTTTTGCCTACTCCTGCCTGGCGCAAATAGACGCGCACACCCTGGGCGTGCTCTACGAGGACCGACCCTCCAGCCATATTCAGTTTCAAACCTTTGAACTGGCGGAACTGATGGGTTAACTGCATAAGCATAAAACAAGCTGTACGACGCTTTGCCGTACAGCTTTATTTTTTATTCTTCAATTCTAATCACAAAGCCTCTGTTTTACGCAGACTTAAAGGTTAGTTTCAATTTATCGGCGATCATGGCGATAAACTCGCTGTTGGTGGGCTTGCCTCGCTGGGATTGAATAGTATAGCCGAAATAAGAAGACAGTACATCCACATCGCCCCGATCCCAGGCCACCTCAATGGCGTGGCGGATTGCCCGCTCCACCCGAGAGGCGGTAGTGCCGTGCATCTTAGCTACCGTAGGATACAGCAGCTTTGTCACGCTGCTCATCATCTCCGGGTCCTCCACTGACAGCTTGATGGCCGAGCGCAGGTACTGATAGCCCTTAATATGGGCAGGTACGCCGATCTGGCGCATAATGTCCGAAATAATCAAATCCAAATCCGCACCCTGCACATCGGCGGAACGCGGATTCTTGCTCTTAGCCTTCCACTGGGACAGACGACTGATTCGATGCGCCACCGACTGGGGCCGTACCGGCTTGATGAGCATGTAGTCCGCACCTGCTCGAATCATCTGCTCCTCAAACTCCGGCGTGTCCATAGAGGACAACAGCAGCACCAGCGGTTTCTCTGCCATGGGCTCCATGTGTTCCAGCACTTCCATGGCGTCTGCGCCGCTCATAAACACATCCATCACCACCACATCAAAGTGCTGGGCGTCCAGCAGCGAGATCACCCGGTTGCCGTCCTTTTGGGTCAGCACGCAGTCAAACCCGCCGGATTTCAATTCTTTTTGGCAAGCCTTGCCAAAAGCCACCGAATCGTCTGCAATCAATACTCTTATCATTTCTTTCATAGTGAAACCTCCTTCTTGTTTCTGTCATATCTTACCATTTTCGGAGGCGTTTTGCAATACTTTTTCACTACTTTTTGTGATATTTTTTCACCTTGTGCCTTTCGCGACAGCATCCGACGCAGCTAACATACTTTCTGCAAAAATTGCATACCCACGCTGGGGGCTATCCACGATCACATGGGTCAGAGCACCTACCAGCGCCCGTTTTGCAGAATTGGAGAACCGCTCATGCCCTGCACAATGCCGCCTGTCTTGGCCAGCAGCACCGGGTCCGTTACCCGCACAATCATATTCTTTTCGCCGCTGCCGCCCCGGTAGCTGATATGAATGATCTTTGCCTTATACAATCGGGGTGTGTTGTCGCCGTCCACGGTGGTAAGCACCTGGCAGTCTCCTTTCTCTACCTGCTGCGCAGTCGCTACCGGATAGGTTCGCATGCCGTTCAAAGAGCAGCTGTAGCGACCAAACACACCGGCGCTGTCATTTTCTGTCAGCGCGCCCAATGGCTGCTGCAAAAAATCACAGCAAATGGAACCGGTGCTACCGGCCTTGCTTTTATAAATCTTGGTGACTTTGGCTGCAACCGCCTCGCCCCGTAAAATAGGCATAATCTCACCGGTGTCCACATCGGTAATGGGATGACCCAGCGCCGCCATTACACCGGTCTGCGGGTCATAGTAAGTCACCGTACCGATTCCGGCAGTGGAGTCACGCACCCATACCCCTGCCTTCCAGCAACCGTCCGCTTTGGAATACACCGGAGTCAACGAAAAAGTCTTATATTTTCCGTCCCGCTTTACCTGCACGGATACGGCACCGCCGGAGCGAGAAAACAGTGCAGCCACATCTTCTGAAGCGCTAACCTTTTTGCCGTCTATCGCTACAATCAAGTCACCGCTTTGTATACCGGCCTTGGCGGCAGGGTTCATTGCCTTTCCGTCCACCTGCACATCCCGGGTACCCACCACCAGCACCCCATCTGTATAGATCTTAATTCCGAAGCACTGCCGCTGACCGCCACCTGCCGCGCGCCGTTTTTTGCAGCGCCACAGGCTTTACCGGCACCGCGTTCAACAGGCGCACCTCTTTTTGCGTCCCGGAGACGGCCGTTTCCTGCCGGGCGTCCACCGCTCCGGCACGCCCGCTGCTGACGGTAAACAAGCCGCCAAAGTAAGCTGCATCTCCGCCGCCGGTACGCACCGTGTCCGGCAAAGCCCAACAGCCAAAGCCAACCAAGCCGTAGATCACCGCAAGCACCACGGCCAGTACTGCCGTAGCTGCACGCACACACTTTTTCATTTTATCACCCGTTTTAGTATGCGATAAAAGTGCCAAAACTGCCGTGCAAAATAATGGCAGCAAATAAAACACCGTCGGGCAAGCACGCGCCGACGGTGTTTTTACAATTTTGTAAGATAAAGTTAAATAGACACTTCCAAAGCGGTCTGGTACAGCTCCGGATCAACGTGTTTCTCCATATTCAGAGCCTCAAAAATATCGTAATCTACAATTTTGTCCTGATGAATGGCCACCACACGATTGCCAATGCCCTTCATCAACAGGTTCTTTACTGCATAGTTGCCCATTTGGGTTGCCAACACACGGTCGCGAGCAGTAGGCGAACCGCCGCGCTGCACATGACCCAGCACACAGGCACGAGACTCCACGCCGGTCTTAGCCTGGATCTCCTTGGCCAACTCGTTCACATTGATCCCAACACCCTCGGCCACAATGATCAAAAAGTGCTTTTTGTCCGTGCGCAGGGTGCGCTTCATCCGCTCAATTACATCCTTTTGAATATCAAACTCGATCTCCGGAATCAGAATTGCGGTAGCGCCTACGGCAATGCCGGCGTTCAGCGCCAGATGACCGGCACGACGACCCATCACCTCAACCACCATGCAGCGGTCGTGGCTTTCGGCCGTATCGCGAATGCGATCCACCATCTCCATAATGGTGTTCATACAGGTATCATACCCAATGGTATAGTCACAGCAAGCAATATCGTTATCGATCGTGCCGGGCAGACCCACACAGGGAATACCTCTCTGGGACAGATCGCGGGCCCCACGGAAAGAACCGTCGCCGCCGATAACCACTACGCCCTCAATGCCGTTCTCACGGCAAACGCGAATGCCTTGCGCATACCCTCCTCCGTAGCGAACTCCACGCTGCGGGCAGAATAGAGCTTGGTGCCGCCCCGATGAATAATATCCGAAACAGAGCGCAAATCCATCTCCACAAAATCGCCGTTGATCAAACCGTTATAGCCGCGAATCACGCCTAACACGCGAATCCCGTTTTCACAGGCGGTACGCACAACAGCGCGCACAGCGGCATTCATGCCGGGAGAGTCGCCACCACTGGTCAAAACTGCTATTGTCTTCATGCCTTTCAGCCTCCACATCAAATTACATTCAAACCACATTGTACTAATTTGGCAGAAAAAAGTCAAGATACCCTTTCCAATTCAAGGCAAAAGCGGTAAAACTTCGTCATAATAGCAAAATTTTTGTCTGCTATTACTGTGCAATATAGACAACATTATCATGCCCTAAAATGCGTTTCAATTCTGCCAGCATGGTAGGATTGACCGACACAAAGTCCTGCTGCGGGGCACGCACATAGCGTCCGGTGTCCTTATAGTAGTACCACAGCGGCTCCGGTCCGTCAAAAATGGAAGTCACCACCTGCGCTTTGTGCAGCCTGGGGTCTGTTTGGCTGTCTAACCGCAAAAACAGTCCCCGGTGCTTGTGGCGCTTCTCCTCTGCCGGAAGTACCGCCGCGTGTTCCGTCAACGGCAGTGTTTGCGCCGTGGGTGGCCCGTCAATGGTGTTAGCCAAAATCTTGGCGTCCTTTTCCTCCTCCAGAGACAGAGCGCCGGTCACGGTGATCACCTTGCTTCGGCAATGAAACGGGCATACCGGTGAGCACCTTGGGGAACACCAGCACCTCCATACTGCCCAGCGGATCACTAAGTTGTACGAAGGCCATACTCTCTCCGGTGCGGGTCTTTTCATAGTAATACCGGTCACACTGCCGCATAGGGTCACCGTTTGGCCGTCCTTGTAAGGGCCGTCCGGTGCCAGCAGCTGTGCTGTGCGGGGATAGCCCAAATGGTCCAGAACCCTATCGTATTTATCCATGGGGTGGCCGGACAGGAACAGACCGGTCATTTCCTTTTCCATCTTCAGGCACTCATTTTTTGGGAACTCCTCCACTTGGGGTAAATCGAATTCAAAGCCAAAATCCTGCCCGCCGGACAACTCAAAGAAACCCACCTGCCCGTAACGCAAACTGTTTTTATATTCGTCCAAATTGCTAACGATGGCCGGCAGCGCCTGAAGCATCTGGCGACGGTTCGCCCCCAAGTGATCCAGCGCACCGCAGCGGATCAAACTCTCTACCGCGCGGCGGTTAAAATGCTTGTCGCATAGCCTACGGCAAAAATCAAAAATGCTCTCGAGGCGCCGTTTTCCCGCTCGGCGATAATATCGTTGATAAACTCGCTGCCCAAATTTTTAATGCCCAAAAGGCATAGTGAATCACTTTGCCTCTGCGGTAAAGCCCTTCATAGAGGTATTCACATCCGGCGGTGCCAGCTGCAAGCCATACGCTTACACTCGGCAATATAGGACGCCACCTTGTTACTACGATCCAGCACAGAGGTAAGCAGCGCTGCCATAAACTGCGCCGGGGCGTGCACCTTCAAATACGCAGTGCGATAAGCCACCAAGCATAGCAGGCCGCGTGGGACTTATTAAAGGCATAGCTGGCAAATCCCGCCATATCATCAAAGATGGCGTTAGCTGCCGCCTCCTCCACACCGTTCGCCACAGCGCCGGTGACAAAGTGGGTGCGCTCTCGCTCCATCACATCGTGCTTTTTCTTGCTCATGGCACGGCGCACCACATCCGCCTGGCCGTAGCTATACCCGGCCAGTGCCCGAAAGATCTGCATGACCTGCTCTTGGTAGACGATAAAGCCGTAGGTATTCTCCAAGATCGGCTTTAACAGCGGGGTTTTGTACCGCACCTTGGAGGGATCGTTGGCGCAGGCCACATAGCCGTCAATCTGGTCCGCGGGACCGGGTCGGTACAGCGAAGTGGCAGCGATCAGGTGTTCCAAGCAAGTGGGGCGCAGCTTTTGCAACATTTCTTTCATGCCGGCGGACTCAAACTGGAAAATCCCCTCCGTCTTGCCGGCGGCAAACAGCTTGTACACCGCCGGATCGTTAATATCAATCGTATTGATGTCTATATTTGCCGCCCGGGCTGCGTCGTGGATCACCGTTAAGGTGCGCAGACCCAGGAAGTCCATTTTCAGCAGGCCCAGTTCTTCCAGAGTGGTCATAATATACTGGGTTACCACCACATCATCATTGGTAGCTAAAGGCACATAACTGGCCACCGGGTCCCGGGTGATCACCACACCGGCAGCGTGGGTAGAGGCATTGCGGGGCATACCCTCGATTTGGCGGGCAGTGTCCATCAGCTCCTGTACCTTGGGATCCTCTGCCATCAGCTTGCGTAAAGGCGCTGATTTTTTAATAGCTTGATCCAGGCTGATATGCAGGTCCCGAGGCACCAGCTTTGCCACCGCGTCCACAGCAGCATAAGGCATCCCCATCACCCGACCCACATCGCGAATGGCCGCACGGGCGCCAGGGTGCCGAAGGTGACGATCTGTGCCACATGGTCCGCCCCGTATTTGCGGGTCACATAGTCGATCACCTCTTGCCGACGCTCGTAGCAAAAGTCAATATCAAAGTCCGGCATAGACACCCGTTCCGGGTTCAAAAACCGCTCAAACAGCAGATCGTACTTCATGGGGTCAATATCTGTAATGCCGATACAATAGGCGGCAATGGACCCGGCGCGGAGCCACGCCCCGGTCCCACCGGTATGCCCTGATCCTTGGCGTACTGCACAAAATCCACCACGATCAGGTAATAGTCCGTGTAACCCATCTTCTGTATGGTGTTCAGCTCATACTCCAGCCGCTCTGCATAGGCCTTGGGCGGGTGTTGGCCATAGCGGCGCACCATCCCCTCCCGGCACAGCTTTTGGAAGTAAGCGTAGTGATCCATACCGCCGGGGGTCTCATAATACGGCAGCTTGGTGTTACCAAATTCAAAATCAAAGTTGCAGCGCCGGGCGATCTTCTCCGTATTCTCCAGCGCCTGGGGCACGGCAGCAAAGGTCTCTGCCATCTCCTCCCCACTCTTGAGATAGAACTGATCCGAGTGAAACTCCAGCCCGGTGTCCTCCCCCAGCACATGGTTGGTGGCAATGCAGATCAGCACCTGCTGAATTTTGGCATCCTCCCGGCGCACATAGTGCACATCGTTTGTGGCTACCAAGGGAATACCGGTTTCCCGGCTCAGGCGCAGCAGTCCGGCGTTTACCGTCTGCTGTTCCGGAATACCGTGGTCTTGCAATTCCAAATAGTAATGTTCCGAACCAAACAGGTCGCTGTACCACAGGGCGGTCTCCTTCGCCTTGTCATAATCCCGCTCCAACAGCGCCCGGGGAATTTCCCCGGCCAGGCAGGCAGACAAACAGATCAGCCCCCGATGGTGCTTTTGCAGCAAATCGCGGTCAATGCGCGGCTTAAAATAAAAGCCCTCCGTATAGCCCTTAGAAACCATGGCAATCAGGTTTTTGTAGCCCTCTTCGTTCTCGCACAGCAGAATCAGGTGATTATAAGCCTTATCCTGTACCCGTTCCCGATCGTACCGGGTGCGGGGCGCCACATACACTTCGCAGCCGATAATGGGGCGTACCCCCTGCCGCTTGCACGCCTTATAAAAATCAACAGCCCCGTACATATTACCGTGATCCGTAATCGCAAGGGACTGCATTCCAAGCGCCTTTGCACGGCTCACCAAATCGTCCAGACGGCAAGCGCCGTCCAGCAGACTAAACTCCGTATGCACATGCAAATGCGTAAACATCATTCAATTTCCTTTTTCTTTGCGTAGCAAATTACACTTCTCGTCCAAAGCCGCAGCAATATCCACAATGCGCCGCAGCCGGTGATTGACCCCGCTGCGGGATAAAGCGCTCATCTCTGCCAGCTCGCTTAATGAGCTGTCCGGGTTTTCCTCGCGCAGGCGCGCCATGGCGTGCAAATCCTCGCTGAGATACTCCAGCCACGCAGGCGCCGAATTTTCTCTATGGCATCCAGCTGCACCCGCACCGCTTGGACCATACGTTCAATATTGCAGTCTCACAGTTGGCCCTACGATTGGCGGAATTGCGAATGTCTTTGACAATCTTTACATTCATCATCTCAAACATTGCGCCGGAAGCGCCCATCAGGTACAGGCAGTCCTCAATGGCCTCACTGCCCTTAAAGTACAAGATATGATATCCCTTACGGTTCGTTAGGCCGGGCTTTAATTCCTTTTCCTCTAACATGGTCACAAAGCTGGCAGCCAAATTCTGATACGGCACGGTAAATTCCAAATGGTAATCACTCTTAGGACTGGACACCGTGCCACAGGATAAAAATGCCCCGGCGATAAACGCATTTTGGCAATTCTCGCAGTCAAAGTTGGCGTAATTCACCCGCAGGCTGCCGGCACCCTGGTGGGCAAAGGTCTTCAGTATCTTGGCACAGTCGCTGCCGTCCGTTACGCTGACGGTAAAACTGCGTCGCCCGGGAGACGGCACCACCGCCGCCTCTACCCGGCAAATTTCCGCCAGCAGTACACTATATTTCTCTGCAATGCGGGGGTTCTCCGTTTGCAACGCCACCTGGCGGGAGGAAAAACTTTTGCCGAAAAGGCACATTCCGTAAAGGAATGCTTTTCGGCAGCAGGGTTCTGTATATTGGGCGTCAATCAGTTCGCCCTTCACGGTTTGAGAAAAGGACATTTGCGTCAACCTCGGTTAATATCCCGATGATGGACGGTCACATTGTCCCACCGTGATTCAAAATGATCTTTCAGCGCCTCGGCAATGGCCACGCTGCGATGATTGCCGCCGGTGCAACCAATGGCAAAGACGATCTGGCTCTTACCCTCTCGGATATACAGCGGGTTCAGGAAGTCCAAAAGGCCAATGAGCTTTTGCAGCAGCTCCTCAGACTCCTTGAAAGAGAACACATAATCCTTCACTTCCTGATCCAGGCCGGTCTTGCTGCGCAGCGCCTCCACCCAGTAGGGATTTGGCAGGCAGCGCACATCGATCACAAAATCTGCTTCGCTAGGAATGCCGTGCTTAAAGCCAAAGGACATCACATGAATGTTCATCATATCCTTGTCGCTGCCAAGAAGAATTTGGGCCAGGCGGGTACGCAACTGATTTGGCGCTGCATCCGAAGTATCAATCACATGATCCGCACGCAACCGCAGGGGCGCCAAAATTTCTTTTTCATAAGCCAGTGCAGCGGCAATATCCCCGTTAAAGCGATCGGCATAGGGGTGCTTGCGGCGGGTAAGCTTGTAACGCTTCAGTGCCACCGGGGTCTTAATATCCAAATAAACAATCTTCACATCATAGCCGTAATTGGACTTGGCGTCGTTCATGCTCTTAATGAAGTCCTCAAACACTTCACTGGAGCGCACATCCACTACGATGGCTACTTTGCGATACTCCTCCCGATTGGCAATCAAACCGATAAAGGTGGGTAGCAGCACCGGGGGCATATTATCAATGCAGTAGTAGCCTACATCTTCCAAGAAGCCCATTGCGCTGGATTTACCGGCACCGCTGACGCCGGTTATAATGATCAGTTCCTTGTTTGCAAATTCCATTAACTTTTACTTACTCCGTTACTCGTATTTCCATTTCCAGTTCCACGCCGGTCTCCGCCAGCACCTTTTCCCTGCACTGCCGGCAAAGGGCCAGCACATCGGCGCAGGTGGCGCCGCCGGTATTGATCACAAAGCCGGCGTGCTTCTCGCTGACCCGGGCGCCGCCCACGCTTGTACCCCGCAGACCGCATTGGTCAATGAGGGCACCGGCTACCTGGGCGACATCCCGCTGGTGGAGGGCCAGGAGGGCTACACCACCGATATCACCACCTATGAGTACAATCCGGAGAAGGCCAAAGAGCTGCTTTCCGCAGCCGGTGCAGATGGCATGGTGGTGGCGGTGTCCCGACGCGCTTTCTTCACCGTTCAGCTCATACCGGGTAAAACCGTCATCAAATGTGACTTTGTCGATTATATGCAGGTCTAAAAGGACCTGTACGGTCCTGTATATCGTAGCCAGTCCGATCTCCGGGCTGTTTACTTTCGCTAAATCATAAATTTCTTCCGCAGTCAGATGTTCCGCTGGATGGGACGCAATAATATCAAGTACCATCATACGCTGATTTGTTACTTTGAGTCCTGCCTTGCGCAGCAGTCCTTTTACCGTTTCGTCGTTCATCTTCATTGTCCCCCAACATCTGTCCTCCGAATCCCTTCCTGCTGCCAGCGTTCTGCGCAGACAGCAACCGGTCCTGCATTCGATCAGTTTCTTTTCCAAGCACCAGGACCCGCCTATTTCCCGTCATCCAGACAGGCAAGTTTCCTGACTGTCAATACGATTGTTTGTCTGTATCTGTGTATTAAATGTTTGTTTTCTGCTTTTTGTACGTGCTCTACTGTTTCTCAAGATCCACGTCGTCAAGAAGCTCCGCGAAGATCTTCATGAGACCTTCCAGCTCGTCCTCATCTTCCACGAACTCATAGAGGCATCAGACTCGTCTGCGCCGGACATATCCTTTAAGATATAGCAGTCTCCTTCCTCGTCGTCATCTTCCGCATCTGTGACAAGAAGATAGTTTGCCCCGTTTAATTTTGTCTCCTCCACAACATAGAATTCCAGTGTCTGGTCATCATCGACCAGCGTGATCTTTCTCTCTTCCATACATATTCTCCTGTCTCTGAAAAATGCGTAACTGTTCGGTATCCTTACAGTTACTCGTTCTATTCGTTTTCCTTTGTTTTCAGGCAGTCCAGATAACCCTGTAAGATCAGCCCCGCAGCGACTTTATCGATCACCGCTTTTCTGTTCTCGCGGCGCACTCCGCTCTCCATCAGGATCTGTTCCGCAGCAACGGTCGTGAGACGTTCATCCCAGTAATGCACCGGAAGTCCGGTACGGCGCTCCAGCATTTCTCCAAAAGCTTTCGTCTTTTCGACGCGCTCTCCTTCTGTATTGTTCATATTTTTCGGAAGTCCCAGCACGATCTCCGTGATCTCGTACTCCGCGATCAGCTCCTCGATCCGGGCACATGTCTTACGCAGTTTATTCTCGTCCTTGCGCTCGATGGTCTCGACACCCTGTGCCGTCAGGAGAAGTCCGTCGCTGACTGCGACTCCTACGGTCTTTGAACCGAAATCCAGTCCGAGTATTCTCATAACGTATATTATCCTATCTGTTTTTCCTCATAGCAAAACCAGCCGGTGATTCCCGGCTGTCTGCATATTCTTTCTTATCTTTCCCGGAAACTAGCGGAGTCTCGTATCGATATAATTCTCCATCAGTCTTCCAGGATCTCATCACGTTCCACCTTCATGATCAGGCTTCTTGCGCTCTTGTAGCTTGTAATGTAGGTCGGATCACCAGACATGATATAGCCGACGATCTGGTTGATCGGGTTGTATCCCTTTTCCGTGAGCGCCTCGTAAACCTCACGGAGGACCTCACCAACCTCCAGTTTTTTATCTTCCTGTACCGCTTTAAAATATTGTGTATTACTGATATCGCCCATAAATATCCCCACGTCCTTCGACGCTGTCCCGCGCTTTTCGCGCAAAGCCACCTCTTTTGTTGCTATCCTTATTCTACTCTACTTCATATTTTGTGCAATATAAAACTTACTCGCCCAATTAACGTCTGTTTTTCATTTACAGCCAGAAAAATCGGGACTTCCAACACTGTTTCACGGCATTTTTGGTGCCAAATACTTATTTTTCGTTCAGAAGCAGAATCTCCTCTGTCAGAAAATCTCCAAGAATGCCCGAAACGAACGTATTTTTCAGCGCTTTCGGATCACGTCCGTCGAGACGGATCGCTG
>ENA-OQAS01000106-OQAS01000106.1-human-gut-metagenome-genome-assembly--contig:-NODE-106-length-41715-cov-3.058839_pt1 | contig 41715 bp, 59 predicted proteins | sample MGYA00242733_ERZ504523 | MGnify/ENA primary metagenome ERZ504523 (study PRJEB26092, sample SAMD00036239) | human gut metagenome | host: Homo sapiens | study: EMG produced TPA metagenomics assembly of...
TAAAATTAAAAATTAGATTCTAAATAAATATCACCTTACTGCGAACGACAACATCTGTGCCATTCTTCTTCACCTCTATATCATATTCTTTCTCCCCCACTTCCTCGCGGTAGAAACTCAATATATCACCATAATAACTTTCAGCTACATAAGCCATCTCAAAACGTTTAATCCGTTTCTCCTTAAAAAATTCTATAGGAAACAGGTCGAGAATATGTTCTATATACTTAATACTGTTCACATGACCATTGATATCAATATCGCTATATCTGGTCTGGTATTCAGAAACCGGAGTTTTCTCTGTCACCTTAATACGACCGGGCTTGCTTATAGGACATTCCTTATCGCATACATAATCAGTGATACTACCTCCGTGAAGCGTAAGCAAGTCAGCTGGTTTGCGAGTTTCCATACTGATCATCGCCCATACGGAACGGGCGTATCCGACAGCTTTTCCTTCCTTATCCAAAATTGCAAAATTACGGTCTGTAAAAAGGCGATACACGTTCTCCACCCATGTCTGAATACTGAATCCCTCATATTGACAAGGCATATTCTCTAACTCTACAGCTAAACGGGAAAGTACCCATGTATAATGATTCTCATTGAGTGTAGCAATTCCAAATCCCCGGTCGGCAGCATGAAAGCCGGCACAATTCAGCAAATGGTTACCCAGCACACTCATAGTCAACTTTCCACTGAAATCACAGTGAAAGGGTTCTGCCACAAATCTGTATGTTCCTACTTTATTCTCACTCATCATTATTCCGTTTTTTGCTGGCGATACTTTTCCTCGCGTTGGGTCAGATATTCGTTCACACGCTCGAAACAGCTGGTAGTAATCGCCACACGTCCCGAACGTACAAACTGCAATACACACCCCAATCCGCGCAACTCCTCATAAAGAGCGGTAATTTCCTCACTCATTCCATTCTTTTCAACAATAGAGAAAACCGGATTTACTTCTACAATGCGGGCACTATAACGGCGGATAACTTTAGATGCCATAGGATTCTCCTGAAATTCAGGAGTAGAAACCTTGTACAAAGCAATCTCATGCTGATAAATCTCACTATCAGTAAAATAATGTGCCTGCAAAACATCTATTTTCTTCTCAATCTGCTTCACCACCTTTTCTATCACATCCTGAGTAGTCCAGACAGTAATAGTATATTTATGCACTCCCTTGATGGAAGACGCAGAAACATTAAGACTTTCGATATTGATTTGGCGACGAGTAAACACAGCGTAATCTGATTCAGCAAACCGGCGATATTTTCTGAATGAACGATTAATGTATATAATGTCTTATCCATAATTATTAAATTAGCATTCCAGTAACATCTGATTCACCGAGCTTCCCGGAGGTGTCATCGGCAATACATTTCCCTCTTCTATCACACAAGCCTCCAACAGGAACGGCCCGTCATTAGCCAGCATTTCATGGATAGCATCCTGCAATTCCTCGCGCTTCATGACACGACGGGCAGGATCTCGTATGCCTCGCAATCTTCATGTAATCCGGATTCAACATCGGAGTAAATGAATAACGATGACCGAAAAACATAGCTTGCCACTGACGAACATTACCCAAATAGTTATTGTTCAACAAAATAATCTTTACCGGCGCTTTTTGCTCCATGATAGTTCCCAATTCTTGAATATTCATCTGCAAACCGCCATCACCCATAAATACGCATACAGTACGATCCGGGCAACCGAAAGTAGCGCCTATAGCAGCGGGAAGACCGAATCCCATTGTTCCCAATCCACCTGAAGTTACGATGCTGCGGTTCTTACTGTATTTAAAATAACGAGCAGCCATCATTTGGTTCTGTCCCACATCTGTCACCAGTACGGCCTCATTATTCGAAGCCTCACTCACCGCACGCACCACTTCACCCATATTCAACGCCCCGTCAACAGGATGAATTTCTTTACTGATAACATGTTCATATTCCGTCTTTTCATATTCAGCAAAGCTATCAATCCATTCGGAGTGTTTATTCTCCCGGATAAGTTGCGTCAGCATAGCTAGCGTATGTTTACAATTACCTAATACGGGTACATCCACTTTTACATTCTTGTCTATTTCAGAATGGTCAATATCCAAATGAATCACCTTTGCCTGTTTAGCATATGTATCTAATTTTCCGGTTACACGGTCGTCAAAACGCATACCTACGGCAATCAACACATCACATTCATTAGTCTTGACATTGGGACCCAGATTTCCATGCATACCTAACATTCCTTTATTTAAAGGATGCGAAGTCGGTATAGCCGAAAGTCCCAGCAAAGTACAGCCACAAGGCATATCGGCTTTTTCTATGAATGCACGTAACTCATCTTGCGCGTTACCCAACTCTACCCCCTGCCCTACCAACACTAATGGCCTTTGGGCATTGTTTATCAATTCGGCAGCCTCCTGAAGAGATTCCTTATCAGGATTAGGTTCCGGATCATAACTACGGATAAAATCAAGCTTCATCGGTTCATAATCCACCATCTCCACTTGTGCATTCTTGGCAAAGTCCAGAACAACAGGACCGGGACGTCCGCTTTTGGCTATATAGAAAGCACGGGCTACAGCCCAAGCTACATCTTCCGCACGGCGAATTTGGTAACTCCATTTGGTAATAGGCTGAGTGATACCCACCAGATCTACTTCCTGAAAAGCATCCGTACCCAAAAAAGAAGCTCCTACCTGTCCGGCAATCACCACAATAGGCGTGCTGTCAATCATAGCATCGGCAATGCCGGTGATGGTATTTGTCGCACCGGGTCCGCTAGTCACCAAACAGACACCAACCTCCCCGGATACGCGGGCAAATCCCTGTGCTGCATGGGCAGCTCCCTGTTCATGACGGACCAATATATGGTTCAATGTATCTTTATGATGATATAAAGCATCAAAAGTAGGCATGATAGAACCTCCGGGATATCCGAAAAGAGTTTTTACTCCTTGATACTCCAAAGAACGCATCATCGCCTCTGCTCCTGTTATCTTTTCTTTTGCCATAATTGTTTAGTTGAGAATTGAGATTCAAAAAAATACGATGCCGGACAACTGGCCGATGACAACGAAACTGTTTTTTATTCTCAATTTTTAATTTCTAATTTAGTCAATGATTCTCACTCCTCCTTTATCTGCAGAACTTACCATACTAGCGTATGCCTTCAAGCTTTTAGGAACTTTACGGTCGCGGGTCACCGGTGCCATCGGTCGGGCGGCCAATTCTTCGTCGCTCAGTTTCACATTGATACTGCGGTTCGGAATATCGATTTCAATTATATCACCATCCACTATTTTTCCGATATTACCACCCGCTGCAGCTTCGGGAGAAATATGCCCGATGCTTAATCCCGAGGTTCCTCCACTAAAACGTCCGTCGGTAATCAGAGCACATTCTTTTCCTAAATGCTTGGATTTGATATAAGAAGTAGGATAAAGCATTTCCTGCATACCGGGACCACCTTTCGGACCTTCATGAGTGATAACAACAACATCTCCGCTGACTACCTTTCCTCCTAGAATACCTTCACAAGCAGCATCCTGCGAATCGAACACCTTGGCAGGTCCCGAGAATTTCCAAATACTTTCATCCACTCCGGCTGTTTTCACTACGCAACCATCCTGTGCAATGTTCCCTTTCAAAACAGCCAAACCTCCGTCCTTACTATAAGCATGTTGCAAATCACGGATACAACCATTGGCACGATCTGTATCCAGTTCTTTATAAACAGCATTCTGAGAACCCAGCTTTATATTGAATTTGTTTCCCGGAGCACTTGATAGATACGTTTTGCTTCAGTATCCACTTCCTTCTTACATATATTATATTTTTCGACAGCTTCCGCCAATGTCAGACCGTCCACTCGTTTCACATCGGTTTTCAGCAAACCACCCTTGGATAATTCTCCCAATATATTAAGGATACCGCCGGCACGGTTCACATCCTGGATATGATATTTCTGTGTGTTCGGAGCTACTTTACACAAACAAGGCACATGGCGTGAAAGCATATCAATATCATCCATCTTGAAATCTACTTCCGCCTCGTGGGCGATAGCTAAAAGATGGAGCACAGTATTGGTGGAACCACCCATTGCAATATCCAATGTCATGGCATTCAGAAAAGCATCACGAGTAGCAATGCTGCGTGGCAACACGCTGTCATCTCCTTCCTCATAGTATTTATAAGCATTCTTCACTATCAGAGCAGCCGCATCTTTAAACAACTGAGTACGGTTGGCATGAGTTGCCAAAATAGTGCCATTACCCGGAAGTCCCAGACCAATAGCCTCATTAAGACAATTCATGGAATTAGCCGTAAACATACCTGAACAGCATCCACAGCCGGGACACGCATTATCTTCTATTTGAGCCACATCCTCATCGCTGACCGATGCATCAGCAGATTTAATCATGGCGTCTATCAAATCAAGATGCTGGTTATTCCATTCTCCTGCCTCCATAGGACCACCCGATACAAAAACAGTCGGTATGTTCAGCCGCATGGCAGCCATCAGCATACCCGGAGTGATTTTGTCACAATTACTGATACACACCATTGCATCCGCCTTATGAGCATTCACCATATATTCCACGCTGTCGGCAATGATATCACGACTGGGCAGTGAATATAGCATACCATCGTGTCCCATAGCTATTCCGTCATCAATGGCAATTGTATTGAACTCTGCTGCAAAACATCCCAGTTTTTCGATCTCGGCTTTCACTTGCTGACCTATTTCATGCAGATGGGTATGTCCCGGAACAAACTGTGTAAACGAATTTACTATGGCTATAATGGGCTTGCCCATCATTTCTTTTTTCATGCCGTTAGCTACCCATAAAGCTCTCGCTCCTGCCATACGGCGACTGTGTGCTAAACGAACTGCGTAACTGATTCTTCATCTTATTCTAAATCTATAACGTCCTATACTTATTGAAAAAGCCTTCCTCACCATGTGAGAAAGGCTTTCAATTATTTCTTTATATGTACAACTACACATACACAACCTTTCTCACGCTCCAGTGTGACCACCACGACGCGAATAATATGCAGGACTGCCAGGTTATTTAGAGTAGTAATATTCATATATCTGTTTTCTTTGTTTCTTTAACGACTGCAAAGGTAAAGCGTTTTTTGTAACAAACAAATAAAATGAAGATTTTTTTCTTATAAATTATCATTCGTAACTAAATCGGGCTTTAAACAATCATTTTATCACAAATATACACTATATCTTCCGACGGATAAATAAAAAAGAGAATACAAACCAATGCACTCTCTTTTCTATTCATTTATTTCACTTTATAAATTTATTTATTCGCCGCATCTTCCATATAGGAATCCAACCCTTTGTTTTTCAATGTGACATTCAACAACTGCACATACTTCTTGTACTGCTCATTTGTCAATGTACGTTTCATCAGTTTGAAGTTTCCATATACGGCTTCACGCAATTTTTTACCTTGTTTAGCTTCTTTTGCGTAGCTTGCGCTTTGCACTTTGTCAGCAAAATAATCAGAAATATTAGCAACCTCCTCCATCTGACGTGCATCCAGATTCAAATATTTGCTCAACTTTGCGACGTTAACATCTACCTTCCAATCTTTACCTTCTACTTTTTCTCCTGCAAAACTTGTAGCTGACATTCCTAATGCCACTACAACCAACAATACTAAACGTTTCATAATACCTAAAATTTTAATTTGTTAAACCTAAAAACAATTTACTTAGTACCTAAGAACTAAATAATACCTTTTAAAAACAATCTCGTTATCTCTTTCTCTTTACGTTGCAAATATAACAACATGCTTTATAACATGTTGTCATATATCTGTTAATTAAAGCAAACATCTATCAAAACGAGCAGTTAATTGATTTATATCAAGGATTAAACGCCACCGAAAATGCATTTATAGTATCATAATAACAAATTTATGTAATATAAACGTAATAACAAAGGATTAAGGGGAATTAATTCGTATCTTTGCCAACGGAAAACTTACGTAAGTAGTTATATTACATTATTATAATAAGAAAACATGGAAAATAAGTACATCACCGTAGCATACAAACTTTATGTAATGCAAGACGGCCAGAAAACATTGGTAGAAGAAGCAACTGTAGAACATCCTTCCAGTTCATATCCGGCTTAGGAACCACACTGGAACGCTTTGAAACAGAAATAACAGCCTTGAAGAAGGGTGATAAATTTGAATTTGTCATTCCTACCGCAGAAGCCTACGGAGAATATATGCCCGAAGGTGTGCGCACTGTATCTAAAGATATGTTCACCATTGATGGTGTTTTTGATGAAGAACGTATCTTCCCGGGGGCTGTCATTCCCTTACAGGACAATGAAGGCCATCACTTCTACGCTACCGTAAGCGAAGTAACCAATGACACTGTTACTGTAGATTTAAACCATCCTCATGCAGGTAAAGATCTCACTTTTGAAGGTGAAGTAGTAGAATCCCGCACAGCCACTAATGAAGAAATTCAGGAAATGGTAAAAATGATGAGTGGAGAAGGATGCGGCTGTGGTTGTGGTGACTGCGGAGGTGGATGCGGTGATGGTTGTAGTGATGAAAACAACTGTGGATGCGGACATTGCCACTAATCCAATTTGAAAAATAATAAAACGAGAAAAGGGCGGATTTTTTGTTCCGCCCTTTTTGTTTCTCTCTATAGGATATCCGGATATTTCTTAATCTTTTCAGAATACTCCTATCGATAATATAAATTCTATCGCAAAATTATCGCTTTATTACTTTTCCACATTCTGTGTAATCGTTCCATTTCCAGGATTAGATACGGCTTCACGCGGAAAAGGCATAATCCATAAATGCGAATCAGACTTAGAATATACTCTTTTCCTTCAATAGTGCGTGGAAAAGTACGGGCATACTCCGGATCCTTATTCAAACGTCTATAATCACAATATATAACCTGAGTCTGGATATATTCACTCTCTTTATCTCTTATTATTTTTTCCACTGCTTCTTTCGTTGTTGCAGCAGTCCAATCTTGATAAAACTCAAGAAGAATACGTGTTTTTCTCACCTTATTCACCAGTTCCATTGCTTCTCTAATATTAGCTTCTCCCCCTTTACGAGCCAAACATTCGGCCTTTATATAATACATTTCAGGTGAACGCATACCTCCTTTATTCATTTCCAAAGCATAGATACCCGCATAATAAGGAATACCGGAAGATGACACTCTGGATTTCCAATGGGTCAGCAGACGAGTATCCCCCTTTTCAAAACGAGCCGCCCGTTCAGGAGAAATAGCGTAGCTTGTGTTATTCAAGCCAGTCCAGCCTGAAGTGGAAGATCCATAACAATAAATATAATTCTCTACATTATCTGTTTCAGGATTACCGGCTACCCCTGATGTATAATTCTTGGGATCATCATAGCGCTCCTTATCCGCCTCATAAAGATCTATCCAGTTAAAAAGCTGGTCATTTTGCTCCAATGCCAATGAAGCGTTCTTCAAAGCATTGTCATAATCCCCCATAGACAAATACACTCGAGCCAACATACCATATCCAAGTGCCCGATTAGGATGAAGAATCGACTCACTATGTACAGGCAGATCTTCAACCGCCTTATTCAAATCATCAAGCATAAACTCATAGATTGTTTGCAAAGTTACCTGCGGCGACGGAGCCTCCACAGAAGCCGAAGTTATCAAAGGAACTGACAGTTTATCCTTAGTAGCCTCATCATACTGGTCAGCATAAAAATTAGCCAAATAAAAATAATGCATGGCTCTAAGAACACGTCCCTGAGCTATTAACTGACGGCGCTGAACCTCCGTACATTCTGTCGCATCCGGTACATCCTCTACGATTAGATTCCACGCAAAAAGTCCCTCATAAGCATTAAAATAAGGGTTCTTATCATTGCCTGTCATTAAGTCTATTCGATTTACAGATTCATCTGCGTAATAATTGGCACGTGTTAACGACGGATAGTTACGGCAGAAGGAAGTTTAAATATATCTCCTGCTAATACCGCAAGCTGATCGGGATCAAGAAAATGGTAGGAAAAATTATTTCGGATAAAAGCATTATAGTCTTCCCATGTCTTCGGAATCTTCTGCCCTTTCGGCACATCATCCAAATAATCATCACAAGCGGAAAGCATCATAGCCACCATAACAAAAAGCAGACTGCTTATCTTTATCATTTGTTTTTTCATATTATTCATCCTTTAAAAATTCAAATACAATCCCCATACATAATTCGGTTTCACTTTACCGCCTAAATCGTAATTCGCTTTACTATCAAAAGCAAATGTTGCTACATTCTCTACATTGAACTGAAGACGAGCGCCGGAAAGAGAAATTTTCTTGCACCAATGGGCCGGAACTCTGTACGCCAATGAAATATTACTCAAACGAATATTTGATGCATCATACACAAACAAATCCGAATAACGATATAATTCCGTACGGTGTGTATTAAAATTCTCCGTATCATTAGAGAAAAGCAGACGTGGTACGTCCGTTACATCCCCAGGCTGAGTCCAACGGTCCACTATACCCTTAGCAGTAGATGTAATACGTCCGTTCGACATATTAATGCTTGGAATATTGCTTGACCGCAACTTGTGACCTGCATCCAATATCAGCATTGCTGAAAATTCAAAACCTTTATAACGTAATACATTGGTTAACGAAGCATTATGTATAGGAACAGTCGTACCACAATAAACCAATGCATGATAATCACGTGCAGGACCTGAAGTGACATTATTTTCCGCATCATATACCTGTGGATCACCATTCTCATTCAATCCAGCCCACTTATACGCATAAATACCATATAATGGTTTTCCAACCATAGGATAACTGGTAGGCATACTTATACGGCTATCCCACAAACTTGGTTGCACACTGATGTGTTTTACTTTATTACGATTAAATGCATATAACAATGAAGCGTTCCAACTAAAGTCCTTCTGACGGATAATCTCTCCGCTCAAAGTGATTTCCACTCCCCGGTTTACCATTTTTCCATTATTCGTCATCAACGTTGTATAGCCAAACCCTTGTGTAGGACTACCATTTATAGCAGCAAGTAGATCAACACTATATTTATTATAATACTCTATTGTTCCCGACAGACGATGACGGAACAAAGCAAAATCTACACCTACATTCACAGTCGTTGTCTTTTCCCAACGGATATCCTTATTGGAGGAGTATTCACAGACCCTGCCATACCATCCACAAGGCTGGAATCATAATAGGAAGCTATCAGATAGGGAGCTGTATTACGCCCAATATTACCACCAATACCGTATGAAGCGCGTAATTTCAACATGTCTACAAAATCCGCTTGAAAGAATTTCTCTTTATAGATATTCCAACTTCCCCCGACTGACCATAAAGGTTTATTCTGGTATTTCGAATTAGTTCCCCACAAGTTCGAACGATCCCAACGAATACTTCCAGAAAGTACATATTTATCATCATACGTATACGATGCATTCGAATAGAAGGAAACAAAACGATTAAGCAATTCACGAGACGAAGCAATACTATTCTGATCTAACTGAGCAGATCCTAACAAGCCCGAAAAATAAGCCAAATCTTTCATATTATAATTTTGCCATGTTTTAAGCTCCGGATCATATCCGTATACCGTATTTTCATCAAAATTAATCAATGAATGGCGCACTTCCTGTCCTAATATCCATACTAAATTATGCTTTTCATCAAATGTTTTATCAAGACTCAACTGTTGACGGAAGTTATAACTATGTTTGCTGTTCTTCAACGTATGAAACGAATCTCCATTCGGCAGATTATATACCAAAGAACTGCCATTCGGTGATTTGCTGGTAAAATCATTAATACGCTTACGCATAAAATTTGACTCTTTCTCACCCAATGATTCATAATCCGAATCACTTGTTTCATATTGGAACATCACATTGTAATTCAACCAAGAAGTCAAATCAAACTTCAACTTAGCATAAGCGCGGGTTTCAAAAGTTTTGGTTGTATTAAGAGCATAATTCAACTCATCCATCGGCACGAGATCTTCTGAATACAGCCCATATTGATCCACTAAATCACGACGTGACTTGTCACTTTGTGAAGGTGCCACAAAATAACTTCCATCTGCATTGACCAACGGATCATAAGGCATGACAGAAAAGCCCGGATCAAACAAATCATATGACTGGTTCTTCTCTTTGCCATATTTCAGATAAACGCCTGTATCAAAATGCAACCAATTGGTTAGCTGTAATGAATTAGTAATATTGATACCTAATTTCCAATCACTATGATTTATATCCTCATAATCATTATCCCAATAAGTAGTAGAGAAATTAAAAGAATTACGCTCTGTTGTTTTACCTACCCTCAAATTATACTGCTGGTAAAAAGGGTTACGCTTACCATATTTTTCTGCCTGATCATAATATTGATAACCGTAGGAAGCCAACTGATTCAGAATTTTATCTCCCTCAGCCATACTGATTTTCCCAGTGTACATATCTAACAAAGTATTAACTCCCAAACTAGGATATGGTCCGTTTTCACGCAAATCGCAGCCTGCATCTCCGCAGCCTCAGGCGTACTCAATGCCATAGTCGCCCATTCACGTTCCATAGCAATAACATCAGCCGCATTAGTCCGATTTTTTTTATAATAAGAATAAGGGTGCACTGTAAAGGTAGAAGAAAAACTTACTTCCGCTTTACCTTCTTTAGCCTTTTTCGTAGTAATCACAATCACGCCATTAGCAGCTCGCGCACCGTAGATAGAAGCAGCAGCAGCATCTTTCAGCACTGTTACGCTTTCAATATCTTCCGGATTTAAATCAGGCATATTTTCAGTTGTCTGCCCTATTCTGTCTAATGTTGTATTTTCTACAGGAAATCCATCAATCACGACCATCGGATTCGCGACAGCATTCATGGTTGTGACACCACGAATCTGTCCATTCACATATCCAGCCACTTGTCCCTCAAGCATAGAAGACAAGTTATCCATACGTTTCAACTCTAACTTTTCAGTAGAAACTTTAGAAAACGCACCCGTAGAACGTTCTTTCGACAAAGTCTGATATCCAGTAACCAACACTTCATCCAACATTTCAGTGTCCGCATCCAACCGAATAAAAAGCTCTTTCTTTCCATCCACAACCGCCACTTCTTTTGATTTCATACCAATATATGAAACCACAAGTGTTTCCCCACTGTTTACCTTCAGATGGAAACGTCCATCCACATCTGTTACGGTACCATTCTGAGTTCCTTTTACCAATACAGTCGCTCCAATCAACGGTTCATCATTAGTATCTGTAACCACTCCCGAAATAGATTTTTTTTTCATTCTGCCGTATTTCTGAAACGACAGTACTTTCCTCTGCCAACGCATAAGCTACCGGTCCACACAAACAAATACAAAAAAGAATTCTTGAAAAAAACAGATTTCCCCCTTTGCACCTTCTTGAGTTTACTGATTCTTCACTCATAAAATTAAAAAATTTATCAATATAAAAGTCAGTTAAGTAATTCATCTAATTTAGCTATTGTTTTGGGATCAGAAGGACGACTCATATCCACCGATATAATTTTTCCTTCCTTATCTAAAAGAATAAAACGGGGAATCCCCTTTATCATGTAGTCATTCATAAATGTATCTCCATTTACAAAATGCAACTGAATACCCTTTAAACCAGCCCTCACTCTATTTTCCCATGCTTTTTTGTTATTATCACATGAGATACTAACAAAATAAATATCTTTTCCATGGTATTTTTCTTCTAACTTTTGCAAATGTGGAATTTCACGTTGGCAAGGACCACACCAAGTAGCCCAAATATCTATATATACATACTTTCCCTTAAAATCAGAAAGAGAAACTTTTTTACCAGACAAATCCGTACAGTTAAAATTTGGAGAAAGAGCTCCTACCGACAATTTGCGCCAACGATTGCACAATGTCTCAAAATTCTTCACCAATAGCGGTGATTTTACATACCGATCGAACACAGCACAATAAGCATCAGCAGAATCAAGTCCATATCTCTCTACATAAGCATATACATTCTTATTTATTAAGAACTCTGCAATACCAGGCTCCTTCACTTCCGATTCCACATATCGGACTACCGCATCCAAAGACTTTGATTCCGGGTATTGTTTTCTTGCCACTCTGCTTACCGCCTCAACCAAAAATGAACGGAATTCGTCATATCGCAACAAAGAAGCATCCATAACCATCAACTCCTGTAACTTACTCCAATATTCTAAAGAAGCTTCATAAGTAGAATCCTTAGCTATACGCATATGGAAATAAGGATAAGAAGGCAATGTAGCACAAGTAAAATATTTCAAACGTATTTTCTCCATTTCATTAATTTCCTCTGATAATCCGGCATGATCCAACTCTTGCAGATTTACATTCAAAATACTATCCATTTTCAAAAAGAACGCTTTTTCTCCTAATGCCATATCATCAATTTTTGCTGCTTTCAAACGTCCGTTATTCAAATAGATATTTACTTGTGAACCTGTGCCTGTAATGGCTACACGTTCTCCAAATTTTTTATTTTCAAAAGAAATTTGTATATCTGTATCAGGTGTAAGCAACAAAGTACGACTTATATAATGATAACCTAATGCCACATAAACAGGCTCCGTAACATCGACTACCAATTCTCCCTTTCCTGAAGCATCTATTGAAATAGGAAGTTCTCTCCCGTCAGGAAAATAAAGCATTGCTGAATGATCTTCTATTTTACCACTTATAGACAAAGAAATCTTTGCCGCATAACTATAAAAAGGGAATAACAAACAGACAAAAAGAAAGACTCTCATTTTTTTCTTAAACCACTCCATAAATATTTTTTATATTAAACATTAAAAATGAAGTGCGAAATTAATAAATAATTTGCAAACCGCCTTAATTTATATTACATAAACTAATGTTTAAGTAGCATCTTAACATAAAAAAGCGATGGAATTCATACAGAGTTCATCCCCGTTCCAATACCCCATATATTCTCCACAAAGAAGTTAAAAGAATTATAGTCACCACCAATACACACCTGCTTAAAGCAAGCGGGCTTATATTGTAATTAGAAAAAAGGAACAGCATAATCCAACAAAGAAGTTAAAAATTAACGGAGAAAATGCCAAACCGTTTGCCCATTCCAAAGACTATCTGTATTTTTGGCAGAAATATTCTGATTAAATGAATGAGAATGTCCTTGCCAAATTGAAAGTACTAGCAGAATCTGCCAAATATGATGTTTCCTGCTCCAGTAGTGGGACTGTGCGCCGTAACCAATCAGGCACATTGGGAAACACCGTAGGCGGCTGGGGAATATGCCACAGCTTCGCCGAGGACGGTCGTTGCATATCCTTGCTGAAAATTATGCTGACCAATTATTGCATATATGACTGTGCCTATTGTATCAATAGAAGAAGTAATGACATTCCCCGTGCCACACTTTCGGTAAGCGACTGGTAGACCTCACCATCGAATTCTACCGGCGCAACTATATAGAAGGGCTTTTCCTCAGCTCCGGCGTTGTACGCAATCCGGATTACACCATGGAAAGGTTGGTACGTGTTGCCAAAGACCTGCGGTTAGTACACAAATTCAACGGATATATTCACCTGAAAAGCATCCCCGGAGCCAGTCGCGAACTAGTTAATGAAGCCGGACTCTACGCTGACCGCCTCAGTGTAAACATAGAAATTCCCAAAGAAGAGAATCTGAAATTACTGGCTCCCGAAAAAGATCACAAAAGTGTGTACCAGCCCATGCGCTATATCCAGCAGGGAGTACTTACCAATAAGGAAGACCGGAAAAAATTCCGCCATGTTCCACGCTTCGTTCCTGCCGGACAAAGCACGCAGATGATTGTCGGTGCCACAACCGAATCAGACAAAGACATCCTTTATCTTTCTTCTTCACTCTACCAACACCCCACCATGAGGCGCGTTTACTACTCAGGATATATATCCGTAAATACATACGACAAACGACTTCCGGCACTGAAACAGCCGCCATTGGTACGGGAGAACCGTTTGTATCAGGCCGACTGGCTGTTACGTTTCTATCAATTTAAAGTAGAAGAAATAGTAGATGACTCCTATCCCGACCTGGATTTGGAAATCGATCCCAAACTAGGTTGGGCATTACGGCATCCCGAACTATTTCCGATAGATATAAATCAGGCAGATTACGAAATGATTCTCAGAGTACCGGGCATCGGAATCAAATCGGCAAGACAAATCATCGCATCACGCCGCTTCTCCAAACTGGGATTCTATGAACTGAAAAAAATAGGTGTAGTGATGAAAAAAGCGCAATACTTCATAACCTGCAACGAACTCCCCACCCGAACTGTTAATGAACTGACCCCGACAGGAGTACGCAGACTGTTAGTACCCAAACCCAAAAAGAAAGTGGACGAACGCAATTAATACTAAACTTCACTGATAACGAATGATTCTGTTTATCTATGACCATACATTTGAAGGCTTGCTGACTTGCATTTTCGATGCCTACTTCCGCAAAACCTTTCCAGACTCGCTCTTGATGGAAGGCGAGCCGCTACCCTTATTTTATGATGAAGCCATACACATAGCCACTGATGAAGAGAAAGCCGGACGAGTGTGGCGCGGATTACAGAAAAAAATCTCCAAGCATGCCCTGTTCTGCCTGACCTGCTGCTGGTTATCAGAATTACCAAAGGTGGACGAAATGCTTTTCCGCTATATCCGGAAGGCCATAAACTCTCCTCATTCCATCGAAACCAACTTTGCCGATCCTGATGTGCTGGAGCTTGCGAAAATCTATAAAAGAGTAGATGGAGAACGAGTACACCTCATGCAGTTCGTCCGTTTCCAAAAAGCTGCGGACGGAACTTTCTTTGCAGCCGTAGAGCCTCAATTCAACGCACTGCCACTGGCTGTGGATCATTTCAAAGACCGGTTTGCCGACCAGCGTTGGCTCATTTATGATGTGAAGCGACAATATGGATATTACTATAATCTGACGGAGATGGAAGAAGTAACATTTGAAGACCCCCGCCAAGCGCATCTGGTCACAGGAATGCTAAATGAAACATTGATGGACAATGATGAGAAATTGTTTCAGAAACTTTGGAAAACATATTTCAAGTCCATTTGCATCAAAGAACGTTGGAATCCCAGAAAACACCGGCAAGATATGCCTGTCAGATATTGGAAATATCTGACGGAGAAACAATAAACAGTTCTTCCGGATATCCCACATCTACCAAAAACAAGGCATGTCCCGGAACAGAACTCCCGGCACTACAACGATCTTTATCCTCTATCACTTTCCTGAACTCATCCACAGTCATTTTACCACGTCCCACTTCTACCAACGTACCTACCACAGCCCTTACCATATTCCGTAAAAAACGGTCAGCTTTAATAGTAAATACCCATTCTGTCCCGCTCACCTGCGTCCATTCAGCATGCATAATCCGGCAATTATTCGTCTTCACATCAGTATGCAATTTACTGAAACTGGTAAAATCAGTATAATCAAACAATACACGGGCAGCCTCATTCATTTTCTCAAAATCCAATGAATTAAAAAGCCTCCAGGCATAGTGACGGTTAAACGGATCTTTCCGGGTAGTCACATAATACTTATAAGTACGATAAGTCGCGTCAAAACGGGCATGCGCATCATCCTTCACCCGCTTTACAGCGTAAACCGCTATATCGGGAGGAAGCAAGCGATTCAATTCTCCGTTATCTGAACACAATCCAACTCCCGGTCATAATCAAAATGCGCGATCATGAGACGCGCATGCACACCGGCATCAGTACGTCCCGCTCCCACTACCTCTATTTCTTGACGGAGAAAAGTAGAAAGAGCACGCATTAATGTTTCCTGTACACTGTCACCATTGGCTGAATCTGCAACCGTGATAATTCGTTCCATCATAAGCCAAATATATGAAATACCGCATCGTAAAGCCTCCGACCAAGTGAAAATTCAATAAATCAGCGGGCTGTTATATGAAAACATCCCTGTTTCAACTCATATTTAATATAGCATTTGTCCGATTTCCGAAGATCACGGAGTACCTCGGCCAATACCAACTTCAGCGTATCCGGACTAACATCCTGCATAGGACGTCCATCCGGGTCTTCCACTTTACAAAACCGACGGTAACTGACATCGAAAGTTGTCCCAAAAGCATGAGCTGAATTGGCAGAAGCATTTCCATTGCGACGACGAAGACGTTTCACATCATCTGCCGTACGAAGTACAGAAGTAACAATGATTTGATTAGGATTCAATCCTTTGCAACTCAATGAATCCAAAAATTGGCTCCTATTGTATCCAATAACGCACTAGCCTGCGGAATCAGAAAAGGAATGGAGTGAGTCAGCGAATCCATGGCATAACGCTCACAGGGTTTTATCTGAACCAATTTGCCACCCAGCCCCTCTGCTTCCGAACGAGAAGCCAACGGACGAATTCCTATTTTCTTCGCCACACTGAGATGAGTATCATTCAAATCACCGAAACTACGTTTATAGCTAATTACACCTTTTATATTATGAGGCTCGTTCATCTTCATGGACATATCTTTTTCCTTGCAACCGGAAGAAACTGTCAAGGAAAACAACAGTGACAATAGCGTGCAACATGCACCTTTCATACAATTCATAATCTAACTATCTTTTCAAATTCCTCGCAAAGATAGATTAAAATCCTTTTTCTGAAAAAGCTTATGCAAATAAATTGCCCGGAAAATAAGAACAATGAAAACCTTTCATTAAATTTGCACCCTATAAACAAGTACATAAAGTACCTAAACTAGTTAAATGATAGAAAAACATATAGTTTTAGAGGATATTGATCCTGTGATATTTTATGGCGTAAACAACGTCAATATGAAAATGATACAAGCTTTGTATCCCAAATTAAAAATTGTGGCACGTGGAAATGTCATCAAAGTATTGGGAGACGAAGAGGAAATGTGTGCTTTTGAAGAGAATATATTGGCATTGGAAAAGCATTGCGCCCAGTATAACTCACTGAAAGAAGAAGTGATTTTAGACATAGTGAAAGGTCGTTCACCCCAAATAGAGAATACAGGGGATACTATTGTATTCAGTGTAACAGGAAACCGATCGTTCCCCGTAGTGAGAACCAGTTGAAGCTGGTACAAGAATATGAAAAGAACGATATGCTGTTCGCTATCGGTCCCGCAGGTTCAGGAAAGACATACACTGCTATCGCCCTTGCTGTCCGTTCCCTGAAAAACAAAGAAATCAAAAAAATTATTTTGAGCCGTCCGGCTGTGGAGGCAGGAGAAAAACTCGGATTTTTACCCGGTGATATGAAAGATAAGATTGACCTTATCTACAACCACTGTATGACGCATTACAAGATATGATTCCCGCCGCCAAGCTAAAAGAATATATGGAATTGAATGTGATTCAAATAGCCCCATTGGCATTTATGCGCGGACGCACCTTGAATGATGCTGTAGTGATATTGGACGAGGCTCAAAATACCACCACCCAGCAAATTAAAATGTTCCTCACTCGTATGGGGATGAACACCAAAATGATTGTAACAGGTGACATGACACAGATAGACTTACCATCTTCACAAACTTCGGGGTTGATACAGGCACTAAAAATTCTGAAAGGCGTGAAGGAATCAGTTTCATCGAACTCAACAAGAAGGACATTGTACGGCACAAACTGGTTACCCGCATTGTGGAAGCATACGAGAAGTTTGAAGAAAAACAGAAAACCCTTCATTCATGTCATTCTGAACGAAGTGAAAAATCTGAAAACATAAAACGAATTTATTGATTTTAATTATAAATAAAGACATGAGTAAAGCATTAACAAGAACAGACTTTAACTTTCCGGGACAGAAAAGTGTGTACCACGGCAAAGTGCGTGATGTATACAACATCAATGACGAAAAGTTAGTAATGGTAGCTACCGACCGTATCTCCGCATTCGACGTAGTTCTGCCTGAAGGTATTCCCTACAAAGGACAAATGCTGAACCAGATTGCAGCCAAATTTCTGGATGCAACTACCGACATCTGCCCCAACTGGAAAATGGCGACTCCAGATCCTATGGTTACCGTAGGAGTTATGTGTCAAGGTTTTCCTGTGGAAATGATTGTCCGTGGTTACCTGTGCGGTAGCGCATGGCGTGCTTACAAAAACGGCGTCGTGAAATCTGTGGTGTAAAACTTCCCGAAGGAATGAAAGAAAACCAGAAATTTCCCGAACCAATCATTACTCCAACCACTAAAGCCGAAATGGGCCTGCATGATGAAGACATCTCTAAGGAAGAAATTCTGAAACAAGGTCTGGCCACTCCCGAAGAATACGAAATATTGGAAAAGTATACATTGGCTCTGTTCAAACGCGGTACTGAAATCGCTGCAGAACGCGGACTGATCCTGGTAGATACCAAATACGAATTCGGTAAACACAACGGCACTATTTATCTGATGGATGAGATCCACACTCCGGATTCAAGCCGTTATTTCTACTTGGAAGGTTATGAAGAACGCTTTGCAAAAGGCGAACCTCAAAAACAACTTCTAAAGAATTCGTACGCGAATGGTTGATGGAAAATGGTTTCCAAGGCAAAGAAGGACAACAAGTTCCCGAAATGACCCCGGAAATCGTTAATTCTATCAGCGAACGCTACATGGAACTGTTCGAACACATCACCGGCGAAAAATTTGTGAAAGCAGACACTGAAAATATCGCCGCACGTATAGAAAAGAACGTAACCGAATACTTGAAATAAATAAAAATGAAAAATTAAAGATTAAAAGACAGGTACAGGAATCTATCCTCCATCCTCTCCTTTTAATCTTTAATTTTCAATTTTAATCAAACATGAACTACCCACAAGAAAAAATCAAGCCTTACAACGCTGACGAAAAGAAAAGCGTCCAAGTAGAGAAAATGTTCGACAACATTGCCCCTGCTTACGACCAGTTGAATCATGCCCTTTCATGGAACATTGACAAAAGCTGGCGCCGCAAAGCCATCAACTGGCTGGAACCTTTTCACCCGCAACACATAATGGATGTAGCCACCGGAACGGGCGATTTTGCCATTCAAGCCTGTCAGACACTTCACCCCCAAGAGCTGATAGGTACCGATATATCCGAAGGCATGATGAATGTGGGACGTGAAAAAGTAAAAGCCGCCGGACTGGACAGCCGCATCTCTTTCGCTAAGGAAGACTGTACAGCACTCACCTTTCCCGACAAACGCTTTGACGCTATTACCGTAGCATTCGGTGTACGCAATTTCGAAGACCTTGACAAAGGACTCCGCGAAATGCACCGCGTACTGAAAGACAACGGAAAACTAGTCATTTTGGAACTCTCCGAACCCGACTGGTTCCCCATGAAACAGCTATATGCTGTCTATTCTAAAATAGTCATCCCCACTTTGGGCAAGCTACTCTCTAAAGACCGTAGTGCCTACACTTACCTGCCGCAGTCCATCAAAGCCTTTCCACAAGGCGAAATAATGACAGACATTATCCGTAAAGCCGGATTCAATCAGGTGAGTTTCAAGCGGTTGACACTAGGTATCTGTACGCTTTATTTAGCAACGAAATAATTTAAAGTATAGAGTTTTATGAAAAAATATGGTTTGATAGGTTATCCGTTAGGACACTCGTTTTCAAAGAACTTTTTCAATGAAAAGTTTCATTCGGAAAACATTGATGCCGAATATGTAAACTTCGAAATCCCATCCATCAAAGAACTGCCTTCTGTGCTATTGGCTAATCCTGATTTAGTAGGGCTCAATGTCACTATACCTTATAAAGAACAAGTCATCTCTTATTTGGACGAACTGGATAAAGATGCGGCAGCCATCGGAGCCGTCAATGTAATCAAAATTGTCCGCCAAAAAGGTAAGACCAGGCTGATAGGCTATAATTCCGATGTGATTGGCTTCACTCAATCTATCGAACCCTTGCTGGAACCCCAGCACAAAAAAGCTCTGATCCTAGGAACAGGAGGGGCCTCGAAAGCGATTGCTTACGGACTGAAAAAATTAGGTTTGGAATGCAAATTCGTATCACGGAACCTGCGTGAAGAAATGCTGACTTACGATCAGCTCACTCCCGAAATCATGGATGAATATAAAGTAGTTGTCAACTGTACTCCTGTAGGTATGTATCCCCGTGCCGATGAATATCCCAATATTCCATACCAATATCTCACACCCAACCATTTGCTTTATGATTTGTTATATAATCCTGACACTACTCTTTTTATGAAAAAGGGGGCAGACAAAGGGGCAATTACCAAAAACGGTTTAGAAATGCTCTTATTGCAAGCCTTTGGTGCATGGGATATATGGAACAAATAGTTAAGGTATGAAAAGAAAAAAAATGATTATTGGAACGAGTAGTATATTCGTTCTGCTTATTATAGTCCTACTTGGAGGCAGTCAATATATGCTGAACTATTCCTTACGCCCTGAAAACAGAGGAAAGAATTTGGAAAGTTCCTGGCAATATATGTTTAAGACTTACCCCTATCTAAAACCGTGGATAGATAGTCTGAAACAGAACCAAGCACTGAAGGATACCTTTATCTATTCTCCCGACCACGTAAAACTGCATGCTTACTATGTGGCTTCCAGCCGCCCGACAGCCAAAACCGCAGTTATAGTACACGGGTATACAGACAATGCCATCCGCATGATGATGATAGGTTATCTATACAATAAAAAACTGGATTTCAACATCCTCCTACCAGATTTACGCGACACTGGCCTGAGCGATGGAAATGCCATACAAATGGGATGGTTAGACCGCAAAGATGTAACACAATGGATGGAGGTTGCCAATCGAATTTACGGTGACAGCACCAGCATGGTAGTACATGGAATCTCGATGGGTGCAGCCACCACTATGATGGTTTCGGGCGAACCGCAACCCGACTATGTGAAATGTTTTGTCGAGGACTGCGGATATACCAGCGTATGGGACCAATTTTCCAAAGAACTGAAAGCACAATTCGGCTTGCCTCAATTCCCGTTAATGTACACCGCCGACTGGTTATGCCAGTTGGAATATGGATGGGGGTTCAAAGAAGCATCCGCATTGAAACAGGTAGCCCGATGCCATCTGCCCATGTTCTTTATCCATGGTGATAAAGATGACTACGTACCCACATGGATGGTGTACAAATTGTATGAGGCAAAACCTCAGCCCAAAGCATTATGGATAGTTCCGGAAGCAGACCATGCACATTCCTATCTGTTCAATACTGAAGAATATACCCAAAAAGTAAAAGCATTTGTAGACAAATACATCCAATGAGAAATTTGACGTTTTTACTTACTTTTTCATGCTTCTAGGCTCCGTCCAGCTTCAAGCCAAAGAATATGCCATAAAAGACATACCGATGGTACATTTGCAAAACCGTACCCGCTACGTCAGCAATCCCGACGGTATCCTTTCATCCACCGCTGTCACCACTATGGACAGCATCCTCTACGCTTTAGAGCAAAAAACAGGTATACAGACATTAGTGGTAGCGGTAACAGGCATAGAGGGAGGTGATTGTTTTGATTTTGCCCACCGGCTGGGACAGGAAACGGGCGTAGGACAAAAAGAACGTGACAATGGATTGGTCATCTTGCTTTCCACCGACGAGCGGTGTGTGCAATTCGCTACCGGATATGGCCTTGAAGGGATATTGCCGGATGCCATCTGCAAACGGATTCAGAACCGCTATATGCTGCCCTATTTCAAGGACAATAACTGGAACGCCGGAATGGTAGCAGGAATACGGGCCGTAAACGGCTACCTGGACGGTTCCATGGAAAATATCGGCAATGACAAAAGCGAAAATGATCCCTTGGAATTCATTATCATCTTTTTGTGATTTTCGGAGGATTTATTGGCATCGGATTGTATGCAAACTGGCGTAAAACACGCTGCCCCCATTGCAAAAAACACAAACTGCAACGTCTTTCTTCCAAAGTTATAGACCGAAGTAACGGAACAAAGACTGAAGAAGTAGTATATAAATGCAGAAATTGCGGACATATCCTCAGACGGAAAGAACGGTCGAGAGATGAAAATTACAAAGGCCCCCGAGGAGGAGGGCCGTTCATAGGCAGAATGGGAGGAGGATTTTTTGGTGGCCACGGTGGAAGTGGAGGCGGATTTAGCGGAGGAAGTTTCGGAGGTGGAAGCTTTGGAGGCGGAGGAGCCGGAAGCCGTTTTTAAGAACAAGAATATTCATAATTTTAATAGTATATACATATGAAAAGTCAACGATTATTGTAATAGTAGTCATTGTATTAATTGCCATTTGGGGAATAACCTCTTATAATGGTATGGTAAAAATGGATGAATCTGTCAGCACAGCGTGGAGCAATGTAGAAAACCAGTACCAACGCCGTTCTGATTTAATACCCAACCTGGTAAATACAGTAAAGGGATACGCCTCACACGAAAAAGAAACTTTTCAAGCCGTAGTAGACGCCCGTAGCAAAGCCACTCAGATGCAGATCAGCGCCGATGACCTGACTCCCGAAAAAATGCAGGCCTATCAAAAGGCACAAGGCGAAGTAGGTAGTGCATTGAGCCGCCTGCTCGCTATCACCGAAGCTTATCCCGACTTGAAAGCCAATGAGAACTTCAAAGAGTTGCAAGCACAATTGGAAGGTACAGAAAACCGGATCAGCGTAGAACGCAAAAGATTCAATGACACAGCACGGGCATATAACACAGCCATCCGTACTTTCCCCCGTAACTTGCTTGCTGGCATGTTCGGATTTGACAAACGCCCATATTTTGAATCTGAGGAAGGAGCCGATAAAGCACCTAAGGTAGAATTCTAACTCGTAAAAGATACCTGTTTCCATCCTTAAGAAACAGTTTCCGGGTACGATTGTATGAATACAGTTTTTCTTATTCCAAACTGTAAAATTCATACAATCCGTACCCCATTTTTATCCATTCTGCTAATTTTTCAGCAACAATCAAGTATATTATCCCTAAAATCATTATCTTTACGGAAAGAAACTTTTAAAACTACAAGCAATATGTTCAATTCATTTGGTAATATTTTCCGGTTAACCAGTTTCGGTGAATCCCATGGACCGGGAGTAGGCGGCGTCATTGACGGCTTCCCTGCCGGTATTAAGATTGATATGGATTTCGTTCAGCAGGAACTGAACCGCCGCCGCCCCGGACAGTCATTACTTACCACCAGCGCAAGGAGCCTGATACAGTGGAATTCCTTTCAGGTATATTCGAAGGCAAGTCCACCGGCTGCCCCATCGGATTTGTGGTATGGAACAAGAACCAACATTCAAACGACTACGAGAATATCAAGAATCTGTTCCGCCCTTCACACGCAGATTATACTTATATGCAAAAATACGGAATCCGTGACTACCGTGGCGGGGGACGTTCATCAGCACGAGAAACCATTTCACGTGTAGTAGCAGGAGCTTTAGCCAAATTGGCATTGAAACAACTAGGAATCAGTGTCACAGCTTATACCTCACAGGTAGGACCTGTCAAACTTGATAAAGATTACAAAAGCTATAACCTCGACTTGATAGAAACAAACGATGTGCGTTGTCCCGATCCGGAGAAAGCCAAGGAAATGGCAGAACTTATCTGGAAAATCAAAGGAGAAGGCGATACAATAGGCGGGGTAGTGAGTTGCGTCATCAAAGGATGCCCTATCGGACTAGGGCAACCCGTATTCGGTAAGTTACATGCCGCACTAGGAAATGCCATGTTAAGTATCAATGCCGTAAAAGGTTTCTCTTACGGACAAGGTTTTGACTCCATGGAGCTAAAAGGCAGTGAGCAGAATGATGTATTTTATAATAATAACGGAAGAGTAGAAACAAAAAGTAATTATTCCGGAGGAATACAAGGAGGCATCAGCAACGGGCAAGACATTTACTTCCGTGTGGCATTCAAGCCAGTTGCCACAATTCTGATGGAGCAACATACAGTAAATATCAACGGCACAGACACGACCATGAAAGCCAAAGGGCGTCATGATGCCTGCGTACTGCCGCGTGCCGTCCCCATTGTAGAAGCCATGGCTGCCATGACCATTTTGGATTATTATCTGATAGACAGAACTACACAACTATAAGAATCATTCAATTATGGAAATAAAACAATACATTAAAGAAAATGAAGCGCGTTATGGAGGAACTTTTCAGCCTCATCCGTATTCCCAGTATCAGTGCTTTACCCGAACATAAAGACGATATGCTGGCCTGTGCCTTACGTTGGAAAGAACTTTTGTTGGCAGCCGGAGCAGACGAAGCATGGTAATGCCCTCACAAGGCAATCCATTGGTATTTGCACAAAAGCATGTAAGCAATGATGCTCCTACCCTATTGATTTATGCCCACTATGACGTAATGCCTGCCGAGCCGTTGGACCTGTGGAAAAGCCAGCCTTTTGAACCTGAAATTCGTGACGGACACATTTGGGCACGTGGAGCTGACGATGATAAAGGACAAGCCATGATCCAAGTAAAAGCATTCGAATACGTAGTAAAAAACGGACTGCTGAAACACAATGTGAAATTTATTTTCGAAGGTGAAGAAGAAATAGGTTCTCCCAGTCTGAATACCTTCATCAAGGAACATAAGGAATTGCTGAAAGCCGATGTAATTCTTGTTTCGGATACCAGTATGCTAGGCGTGGATCTTCCCTCTCTGACCACAGGTTTACGAGGACTGGCTTATTGGGAAATAGAAGTGACCGGTCCGAACCGTGACCTTCATTCCGGACACTTCGGCGGAGCGGTAGCCAATCCTATCAATACCCTGTGCAGTATGTTAGCCCAAGTCATTGGCGAAGACGGACACATCACTATCCCCCATTTCTATGACGATGTAGAGGAAGTACCGGCAGCCGAACGTGAGATGATTGCACAAATTCCTTTCGACGAAAAAAATACATGGAAGCCATCGGTGTAAAAGCACTGAAAGGTGAAAAAGGATATTCAACTTTAGAACGTAACAGCTGCCGTCCCTCTTTTGACATTTGTGGCATCTGGGGCGGATATACAGGCGAAGGTTCAAAAACAGTACTTCCCTCAAAAGCATATGCCAAGGTATCGTGCCGACTGGTTCCACATCAAAACCACGCTGTAATTTCCCAATTGTTTGTGGACTATATCCAGTCTATCGCTCCGGAATATGTACAAGTTAAAGTAACCCCGATGCACGGAGGCGAAGGATATGTATGCCCCATCACCTTGCCCGCCTACCAGGCTGCCGAAAAAGGCTTTGCTAAGGCATTCGGAAAAAAACCACTTGCTGTACGCCGTGGAGGAAGTATTCCTATCATCAGCGATTTTGAACAAATCCTAGGTATAAAGACCGTTCTCATGGGATTCGGATTGGAAAGTGACGCCATCCATTCGCCCAATGAAAACTTCTCTCTGGATATATTCCGCAAAGGAATTGAAGCTGTGGTAGAATTCCATCTCAATTATTAATCAATAATAAAAATGAATGCGGCAACAATCTTTAAAACTCTGACAACTGTTACTCTTTCAATAACATTACTAATTACAGGAGGTTGTAACAATATGGAAGCAAAAAAAGAAGAAACAGGAAAGAACACGGCTATAGAAAATATCTTTGCCCGAAAGAGCGTCCGGACCTATACACCCCAACCGATAGAAAAAGAAAAAGTGGATTTATTAGTAAAAGCTGCCATGGCTGCACCGACAGCAGTAAACAAGCAGCCCTGGGCTTTCGTGGTAGTGGATGACCGTAAAGTATTGGATAAACTGGCCGCCGAACTGCCTTATGCCAAGATGACGGCACAGGCTCCGCTAGCCATCGTGGTTTGTGGTGATTTAAGCAAAGCCCTGAACGGAGAAACAGATAGGTACTGGATGCTGGACTGCTCTGCCGCATCCGAAAATCTGTTGCTGGCAGCAGAATCAATGGGGTTGGGAGCGGTATGGACTGCGGTCTATCCGGAGAACGACCGCATTGCAAAGGTTAGGTCAGTCTTGTCTTTACCAGACCATATCATTCCTTTCAATTTGATTCCGGTAGGTTATCCGCAACATCGGGAAGAAGCTAAAGACAAATTCAAGACCGAAAATATCCATTATAACAAATGGTGAACAAAGGTCTAGAAATATAAATTAAGTCGGCTGGTTTAATATAAATCAGCGACAATCTCTTTCCATTCATCCATAATCAATTTTTCTCAATCTCTATTAGCCTCATCAAGTTTCTTTTTGGCTTTTTCTATCTTGCTTTTAGCTTTATCCAAGGTTTCCCCAACCTCATCGGCTTTATCCTCAATTTGATCTTTGGCATCATCCACCACATCTTCAACCGATTCTTTGGCTTTTTCTATACGCTCCTCGAATTTATCCTTTCCTTTCTTTTCGCCACAAGATGTAACAGCAAACATCGTCATGCACACTAACACTGTAAATAATTGTCTTTTCATACTTTTTCTATTTGATTATAAACTTGATTTTAAACTATGTTCAAATATAAGCATATAGCCTATTTCTTACAAATTCAACCTGTTCTTTGATACATATAAAATCTAAATCCGACAGGAAAAAAACTTATCCCATCAAAAAAAGCCACCATAGCAAGGTGGCTTTCAATATATTAATAAAACATTCAATTCTATACTACCTGTCAAACTACTTTGTAGCAGGAGTCGTTTTAGCAGGAGCCGTCTTTATATTAATAAGAATACTATTTTCAACCCCTTCCTTGGTTACATATATTATTCTATATGCCTTCACCCTTCTTCTTTCAGAGAAAGAGAAGCACTTTTAAGAGTTGATTCGGGATATTTTTTGGCTATGGCATCTTTAACAGATTGAGGAACCTCTTTCAGGTCTATGTTTTTAAATCCGTCTTCAACGGCAACTGTATCATTCTTTACTTTCATGGTATCATCAGCCATGACAAAAGTTCCTACACCAAAAAGGAATACAAGTGATAAAAATATCTTTTTCATAATGGTTAAATTTAAATGTTTACCTACCGACAGATATCATAAAAGACAAGAAAAATATACATCATATTCAGTCATTTCCTCCCATTAGAATATCTTCGCCAAGTAAGAATACTAAACTAAGAAAATTATATTGAGAACTAAATTATCAAGAAAAGAAGTACACACCAAATATATAAACTAAAGTTTGTGGAAATAAACATTCTTTAATCCACACCAGCTTATGCTTCCACAGGCTTATTTATTCCGGCTTTCCTGATCATTAAGTAAATAGGCTTCTGTAGAGATAGTTGTACAAACGTTTGGCATAATGCAGCAAAATACGTACTTTGCGACTCATTTATAAAATACAGTTTGAATGAAAGCATTAAAAGAACGCATTTTACGGGACGGAAAATGTTTCGAAGGAGGAATACTGAAAGTAGACAATTTCATCAATCACCAAATGGATCCTATCCTCATGAAATCCATTGCTGTAGAATTTGTACGCCGTTTCGCCTCTACCAATATCAATAAAGTTATGACCATCGAAGCCAGTGGTATAGCTCCCGCCATCATGGTAGGCTACTTACTGGAACTTCCTGTTGTCTTCGCCAAGAAAAAGAAACCCGTCACAATGGAAAATATGCTCACCACCAGTGTATATTCATTTACTAAAGACCGTTCTTATGATGTATGTGTCAGTAAAGATTTCCTGTCCAAAGGAGACCGTGTTCTTTTTATTGACGACTTTCTCGCCAACGGCAATGCAGCCAAGGTATCATCGATTGGTAGAAAAAGCCGGAGCCGAACTGTCCGGAATGGGATTCATCATCGAAAAAGCATTCCAACATGGCGGAGATTATTTGCGTAATGCAGGTATCCGCGTAGAATCATTGGCCATCATTGAAAGTCTGGACAATTGTGAAATCAAAATAAGATAACCCCATGCAGGAATCTCAAACCGCCCAATCCAATACCGGACTGATTTACGGATTGAACGACCGCCCCCCTGTACGAGAGGCCATTTTTGCTGCCATACAGCATTTACTTGCTATTTTTGTAGCCATCATCACTCCGCCTCTTATCATCGCTGGAGCATTAAAACTGGATTTGGAAACCACCAGTTTCCTAGTATCCATGTCTCTCTTTGCCTCAGGTATTTCTACCTTTATCCAATGCAGACGGATAGGAGGCATCGGCACCGGTCTCTTATGTATCCAAGGAACCAGTTTTTCATTTATCGGTCCCATCATCTCGGCAGGTATGCTGGGCGGACTTCCACTGATTTTCGGCACTTGCATCGTGGCATCATCTGTAGAGATGGTCATCAGCCGCATCTTAAAATATACCCGCAAAATAATCACCCTCTGGTATCGGGCATTGTAGTCACTTTGATTGGAATGAGCCTGATAAAAGTAGGTATCACAGCTTGTGGCGGGGGTGTCTCTGCTCAAAGCAACGGCACTTTCGGAAGTTTTGAGAATCTAGGTCTAGCTCTGCTAGTACTTATCCTCATCATCCTTTTTAATAGAAGTTCCAACCGCTACCTACGCATGAGTTCCATCGTTATCGGTTTGATTATAGGATATTTAGTTGCCTGGGGTCTCGGTAGAATTGATTTCTCGGCAGTACAAAGTTTTGGTGGTTTCAATATTCCCCTCCCATTCAAATACGGACTGGATTTCGACTTCTCCGCATTCATAGCTTTGGGGTTAGTATTTTTGATAACAGCCATAGAAGCCTATGGAGACATTACTGCCAATTCACTGATATCAGGAGAACCTGTAGAAGGAAAAACATTCATCAAACGTGCTTCAGGAGGAATTTTGGCAGACGGATTCAATTCGATGCTGGCAGGTATTCTCAACTCTTTTCCAAACTCCGTTTTCGCGCAAAATAACGGTATGATACAACTGACAGGAGTAGCCAGCCGATATGTAGGCTATTACATTGCAGGTTTTCTTATTCTATTAGGATTATTTCCCAGTGTAGGATTAATTTTCTCCCTAATGCCCGAACCTGTATTGGGAGGCGCTACTTTACTGATGTTCGGAACAGTAGCTTCAGCAGGCATTCGCATTATCGCAGCACAGAAGATCAACAACCGGAAAGCAACATTAGTCATCGCACTTAGTTTCGCTTTAGGTTTAAGTGTAGAAATGGTTCCTGAAATACTATGTCAATTTCCGGAATCAATAAAGAATATTTTCTCATCCGGCATTACAACAGGCGGAGTGACTGCTATCATTTCAAATGCACTGATACGGATGAAAGAGTAAAAACAAGTAATTTTCTCATAATTTGGAACTAAAGCATTAACTTTCTTTGCAAATCAGCCAAGAAAGGGAGAATAATATATATCTTTGTTCCAAAATATGATTATGATTACAGAGGATTTACAGAACCTATATCAAACCTATCTCGGAGAAGTACCCGAAGAGATTGTAGAATTACCCTCATCCGGTTCCAACAGGCGTTATTTCCGGCTGACCGGAACCCAAAAACTGATTGGCGTATACGGCACTTCCAAAGAAGAAAACGAAGCCTTTCTTTATATGGCAGCACACTTCCGCAAGAAAGGTCTTCCTGTTCCAGAAGTATACATCTGTTCTGAAGACAAGAATTGTTATTTGCAAGAAGATTTAGGAGATATCCTGTTGTTCAACGCTATTGAAAAAGGGCGGGCGACCAGCGTCTTCTCCGAAGAGGAGAAAGAAATGCTGCGCAAGACCATCCGCCTACTGCCTTCCATCCAATTTGCCGGAGCAGACGGCTTTGATTTTTCACACTGTTATCCCCAAGCCGAATTCAACCAACGTTCTATCCTTTGGGACTTGAACTATTTTAAATACTGCTTTTTGAAAGCTACCGGCCTGGAGTTTCAAGAAGACAAGCTGGAAGATGACTTTCAATGAGTGATGTACTGCTACGCAGTTCTTCCGCCACTTTTATGTATCGGGATTTCCAAAGCAGAAACGTGATGATAAAGGATGGAGCACCCTGGTTCATTGATTTCCAGGGAGGACGTAAAGGACCGTTTTTCTATGACGTAGCCTCTTTCTTATGGCAGGCTAAAGCTAAATTTCCCGAAACCCTGCGCAACGAACTGTTGGAAGAATATATAGACGCCCTCTCCAAATACAAACCAGTAGACCGTGATTATTTCTTTAGCCAGTTGCGTCACTTCGTACTCTTCCGCACCTTGCAGGTATTGGAGCCTACGGTTTCCGTGGCTATTTCGAAAAGAAGCCACATTTCATCCAAAGTGTACCATACGCCATCGAGAACCTGCGACAATTGCTTCATAATGAATACCCCGAATATTCCTACCTGTGTTCCGTACTAAAAGACCTGACCGAACTGAAACAATTTAAAGATGACTTAAAAAAACGGCAACTCACTGTGAAGGTTATGAGTTTTGCCTACAAAAAAGGAATACCCAACGACCCCACAGGCAACGGTGGCGGGTATGTTTTCGACTGCCGTGCCGTAAACAATCCCGGAAAATATGAACGTTACAAACCTTTCACCGGGTTAGACGAGCCTGTTATTCGTTTTTTGGAAGAAGACGGGGAAATATTCCCATTTTTAAATGCTGCCTATTCTTTAGTGGATGCTTCAGTAAAAAGATACATGGAACGAGGTTTCAGCAATCTGTCTGTATGTTTCGGCTGTACAGGCGGACAACACCGTTCTGTTTATTCAGCGCAACACATGCAGAACATATCAATAAAAAATTCGGTGTAAAAGTAGACTCATACACCGTGAGCAGAATATAGAACAAACATTTGAAAGAACATTATGAAAGCAATGATTTTTGCCGCCGGACTAGCAGCCGACTTAAACCTATAACAGACACCCGTCCCAAAGCTTTAGTAACGTAGGTGGAAAAACCATGTTAGAGCACATCATCTTAAAGCTGAAAGCAGCAGGATTTGATGAAATAGTGATCAATGTACACCACTTTTCCAATCAGATTCTTGCTTTTCTGGAAGCTAACCAGAACTTTGGAGTCAACATACAAATCTCGGACGAAACAGACTGCCTGCTTGATACCGGCGGCGGTTTGGAAAAAGCATACCATTTATTATACCATCCTGAGAATATGTTTACCCCAAAAGGCGAAACCCCGTATGAACTGATATTCGAAAATCTGAACAAAGGGATGGATGAGGAAGAGATAATCGAAAAAACCTTAGGAGTTATGCGGAAAGAATGCTACTTGCTCCACAACGTAGATATCCTTTCCAATTGCGATTTTGAAGTCTGATGTATTATCACCAGCATAGTCCTAACATCAATGCCACCCTTTTAGTCAGTCCACGCAAGACCTCCCGTTACCTGTTGTTTAATGACGACAATCTGTTATGTGGCTGGGTCAATAAGGACACCATGGAAACCAAACCGGCAGGATTCCGGTATAGAGAAGGGGAATACCAGGAATATGCCTATAGCGGAATACAAGTGACCACCCCTAAAATTTTACATCTCCTTCCCAAAGGAAAATATTCCATTATCGATTTCTATCTCTCCATATGTCACAGGGTCGACATCCAGTGCTATGTAGAAGATGACTTGCAATTGCTTGATATCGGCAAACCCGAAAATCTGAAAAAAGCGGAAGAGTTTCTCAGTAAACTCTAAGCAGTCCTAAAAATATATCCATAACATAAAACAGTATCCCGCCTAAAATAACCCATTATTTCAGGCGGGATACTGTTTTGTTTGCTAGCAAACAGCTTCTTATTCTTTCGAATAAAATGGGCAGATAAAAAAAGTCGTAATTTTATGAAGTGCCCCCCAAAAAAGTTAAACACAAAACTTTTGGGGGGCACTCCTTTATGACCAAAGGTTCAATTTATTTTTCTGAGCTTCTTCCAAAGATACCGTTTTTACCTGCCTGGCACTGTTTTTCAGACGAAGATCCTCATATTCTTTGTTCAGCCTTTCCACAAACTCAAAAGAAGATTCCGGATTCAGCAAACGGGCGGCTACCAAGGCATTCTGTGAAGCATCTTTCATGTGAATGACCGGACCTCCATAAACAGGTGCTATTTTCAAGGCAGTATGCAGCTTGGAAGTAGTGGCTCCTCCAATCATAATGGGAATGTCCAGCCCCGCACGCTTTAACTCTACAGCCACATGCGCCATTTCTTCCAATGATGGAGTAATCAGCCCGCTTAATCCTATTATATCCACCTTTTCCTCTATAGCCTTCCTGACTATCATTTCGGCAGGAACCATCACGCCAAGGTCTATAATTTCATAGTTATTACAAGCCATGACCACTGATACGATATTCTTCCCAATATCATGCACATCCCCTTTTACGGTAGCCATCAATACTTTTCCTGCACTGCGGACACCTTCCTGTTTGTCGGCCTCAATAAGCGGCTGCAAAATCGCTACCGCCTTTTTCATGGTACGGGCAGTCTTCACAACTTGCGGTAAAAACATTTTCCCTGCTCCAAACAATTCTCCGACTTTATTCATACCTTCCATTAGCGGACCCTCAATAATATCCACTGCTTTAGGATACAGTTTAACCGCTTCTGCCAAATCCTCTTCCAAATGATCGCCAATGCCTTTTATCAAGGCATACTGAAGCCGTTTCTCTACCATCGGTTCTTCACGCCACACATCCTGTTTCACCGCTTCTGTTCCGGTCGCCGTATTTTTCAACGCCTCAGCAGTCTCTATCAAACGTTCGGCAGCATCGGGCCTACGGTTTAAGACCACATCCTCTATCCGTTCCAGCACATCAGCAGGAATATCCGTATAGAGCACCGAAGCAGCAGGATTTACAATACCCATATCCATACCTTGACGGATAGCGTGATAAAGAAACACGGCATGCATCGCCTCACGGATATAGTTATTTCCACGGAAGGAGAACGACAGGTTGCTCACGCCACCACTGACGTGTGCACCGGGCAAATTCTTTTTGATCCATCCGGTAGCCTTGATAAAATCCACCGCATAATTATCATGTTCCTCAATACCCGTAGCCACAGCCAGTACATTAGGGTCGAAAATGATATCATGAGGATTAAAATCCACCTGTTCTGTCAATATTTTATAAGCACGGGCACAGACTTCAATCTTACGTTCAAAAGTATCTGCCTGTCCTTTTTCATCGAAAGCCATCACTACAACGGCAGCTCCCAGTTTTTTTATCAGACGGGCATGTTCTATAAATATCTCCTCCCCTTCCTTCAAAGAAATAGAATTGACAATGGACTTTCCTTGCAGGCATTTCAGTCCGGCCTCAATGACTTCCCACTTGGAAGAGTCAATCATGACAGGTACACGGGCTATGTCGGGTTCGGACATGACCAGATTCAAGAAAGTAGTCATCTCCTCCCGGGCATCCAGCAAACCGTCATCCATATTTACATCAATCACCAAAGCACCGTCTTCCACCTGCTTGCGAGCGATACTTAGCGCTTCCTCATATTTCTTTTCATTGATTAAACGGAGGAACTTACGGGATCCGGCCACATTGCACCGTTCGCCTACATTAATAAAATTCATTTCGGGAGTCTGCTCCAACAGCTCCAACCCGGAAAGCCACAGCCTCTCAGGAGTGGTGGCAGGGATATGAGGAGATACCCAGGCAGAACCGGAAACGATCAATTCCTGATATTTTGCAATATATTCCTCCGTTGTACCACAACAACCACCGATAATGTTTACTAATCCTTCATCGATATATTCCTTCACTTCTGAAGCCATTTCCTCCGGAGTCTGGTCGTACTGTCCCAAACTGTTAGGAAGTCCGGCATTGGGATAGGCACTTATATAATAAGGTGCCCGTGCAGCCAGCCCTTCCAGAAAAGGTTTCAATTGTTTCGCCCCGAACGAGCAGTTCAGGCCGATAGAAAAAATAGGCGCATGCTGTACGGATGCCAGAAAAGCATCCAATGTTTGCCCCGAAAGAGTACGTCCTGCAATATCCGAAACAGTAACAGAAAGCATAAGAGGAACCTCACGCCCTACCTTCTTCATTGCCGTTTCCGCAGCATAAATGGCCGCTTTGGCATTCAGGGAATCGAAAATGGTTTCTATCAGAAGCGCATCCACTCCTCCTTCCAGCAAAGCTTCCATTTGTTCCTGATAGGCAGCGGCCAGTTCATCGTATGTCAAAGCACGCAAGGCCGGATTATTGACATCCGGACTCATGGAACAAGTTTTGTTGGTAGGACCTACCGAACCTGCTACAAATCTAGGTTTATGAGGGGTCTTCGCGGTATATTCGTCAGCCATTTCGCGAGCAAGTCCGGCAGAGGCCAGATTAATCTCACGGCACAAATCCTGCATATGATAATCTGCCATCGAAACCCATTGGGCATTGAACGTATTTGTTTCAATAATATCAGCCCCTGCTTCCAGATATTTATGGTGGATATCCTTTATCACATCAGGGCGGGTAAGACAAAGCAAGTCATTATTGCCCTTCATCTGTCCGGGCATCTCAGCAAAACGCTCTCCCCGGAAATCCTGTTCAGACAAATTATACCTTTGTATCATAGTTCCCATTGCACCATCAAGAATGAGAACTCTCTCGTCAATTAGTTGTTTTAATGTAGCCATAAGTCTATTTTTGGGGTACGGATAACACGGATTTCACTTACCTTTTAAACATACGGTCCATTTCGCGACGGTCGTCCTTCTCTTTCAATGACTCGCGCTTATCATATTGTTTCTTACCTTTAGCCAATGCGACAACCAGCTTCGCCAGTCCTTTCTCATTAATAAACAGACGGACAGGGACAATCGTAAAACCGGGGTTCTTTCCGGCTTCTTCCAATTTCCGCAGTTCTTTCTTATTCAACAACAATTTACGTTCGCGACGGGCAGAATGGTTATTGTATGAGCCGTAAAAGTATTCGGCTATGTGCATATTCTTCACCCACAACTCGCCTTGCACAAAATAACAATAGGTATCTACCAGACTGGCTTTGCCCAAACGGATGGACTTTATCTCGGTTCCCGTGAGCACGATACCTGCCGTGTACGTATCGATAAATTCATAATCGAACGATGCACGCTTATTCTTTATATTAATAGGAGTCGGTTTCATTAATTTAAAATAACAGATAACTCATTAAACACAGCGGCAATCAATGCCGGACAAACAATTATAATAACTGAAGCAATCAAGGTGTATCGTGTCAGTTTCGTCTCATTCACCTTCATCAGGGTACGCGCCCCCTCGAACACCACGAATATAGTATAAAATTGCAATATCCAATGGAGAATGGAAATAGAGAACAACCCACTGACAATATCGAGCACAAAAGTCACTACCATAGAATAACCTACAAACTGCTGATTTAGTTCATACTGGTCTTCACGTCCTAACAGTTTCTTGCCCAACTGGTCTATGGCGTATACCGCCAAAAAATATCCTCCGAACAAGGATACAAATATAGCACAACATCGTGTCATTGCTATCTGGAAAGCAGCGACCCCTGCCGTATTCCCAATGAATGTACCTATAAAAACGGACAATCCGCATAAACCTATCATGGGATAAACAAATGCTCCCAGCACTTTACGCCTATCCTCTTCCTTGCCAATTTCCTCCCATGCTTTTGCCGGAGATGAAATCAGCGATATTACTCGCTTAAATAAATCTTTGTAATTCAATGCCTAATCTATTTACCTCAGTTCAACTTCAATGAAATGCAAAGGTAATTAATTCACTGGAATAAACGAATAAAAAAAACGCATACTTCTCTTGGGGGAATCAAAAAAATAAGCCTACTTTTATTATAGATTCAGAAGAAAGACAAATATAACTAAGGAAATATGACTAAAGAAAAAACATTGAAAGCTTTAGAATATAAAAAACAAAACGCTAATTCAGAAGAAGGATGTCTGGGAACTTTCTCTCCATAGGGAATGCATAGTTTTATAATCAGATTCATCCTTAAAAGATCTTATCCATATCTCTAAACCTTTCCTGCCCCATGGTTAAGGGTTTTCTTCCTGTTTGTTTTATCTCCGCAAGCCTTGGGAGTTAACTCCATAGCCTTGGGAGATAACTCCAAAGCTTATGGAGATAGAATACATCCGTATAAAAAGGCTTAATCAGGGAAGAGAAAAGGCTTATGCAACAGGAACGAATGTGATATGTTGTTATTACGGCAGCAGAAAGATCGAACCGTTTAAAATTCATGTCAACTCTTTTCACACGCAGGAGGTATATACTGAATCTAAAGAAAGATATGAACAGGAAAATAAGAAGTAGGCCCCGTCAAATTTCTTCCCCCCCCTTATCTTATAAATTGAACCACATAGTTCCATTAAATAAAAATCCCCTTCAACCGTAACTGAAGGGGATTTCACTATATAATAAAGTATTATTAATAACTTCCTTGCATATTCGAAGCACTACATTTCACTGTAGAAACAAGTTCTTTGTCATTTTCTCCCTTTGCAGTCACCTTAACTACAATAGTATCACTCTTAGGCACTACTTGATCGAAAATGTCACGAAATTCCATATCATTAAAAGGCATATGGAAACTAATCAAAGCACCTCCTGTCTGATAAGCATCATCAGCCCCTTTGGTCTGTCGAAGTCTTGTCACCAATGTATCCTCCTTGGCTTCTACAGCATATAAATGGAAATCATTCATGTTCAGCTGTTCTTTAGTTTTAAAGGTAAAAGGTACGTTGACATATCCATTTATAGCCCATATCTTATTATTAGAATCCTCCAATGACACTAGTGCATACTCATTTTTCAATGTATCAGCCTGAACATTAAAATCTTTATAATTCAAAATAGCTATTAGGCCAACCTCACTTACCTTATAAGACTTTTTCCCCTCTGTAATCGCTTCTCCTTCCATCAGTTTGATCCCTACCTGCACACGCTTGTAATAACTGCCATCAGATGCCTTAAGACCGGCCAATACACTTGAAGCCACTGGAGTATAAGTATATCCCCATGCATCTCCTTTCAGGACAGGTCCACCAAAAATACTACCATCTTCCACAGTAACGATCTCATAAAGATCATAATTGGGGCCGCTATCACCATCATTCAAACAAGAACTAAAAGTAAACACCGATACTAACCCAGCAAATATTGCTGCCAATTTCATTTTTTTCATTTTCTTCTTTATAATTATTAGGGTTTGCAAAATTAAATAAAAGAATCGGTTTCCAAGAAAGAAACTTAATTCTTTTTATTGTTTTAATGATTAAATGAAAAATTGGCTTAAATACTGCGTCGCCACTTGTCTTTTAACATTATTTTTTATTCATGTTTCATCCTCTGATAAGACTTGCTTTATCTTTTGTTTTAACTATTTTTTTCACCGAAATTTACTTGTAGCCTATCCGCCATTAACCCATTAATAAAAATTAACATATAAAAGAACAAGCAGTTGGGCTATAGTACCACTTTATTTCCTATCTTTGAAACAAAACAACTTAATAACAATAAAACCTAAGATATTACATGATACCTATACATTATTTTTGCCGATAAGATCAATTTCCATTCCTACCGATTCGGTAAAATAAACTATTTATGAACGCTGTATTCTTCAACGAATACATCCAAACAAGCCCTAGATTTATGACCGATTTCACCCCGTGGACACTCTTTGTCGATACAGGCATCATCTCAGTACTGCTACTGCTCGGCAAACTCATGAGAGTAAAAATAAGATTCATCCAAAGGCTGTTCATTCCCCCAGCCTGTTGGCCGGGTTTATAGGACTGTCCTTGGGACCTCACGGTTTCGGCATCATACCTCTTTCCACCCAAACAGGAACTTATGCCGGCATATTGATAGCCTTCATTTTCGGCGCTCTCCCCCTCACCTCACAAAAGGCAGCCAAAGGAGATGCAGACAATATAGGCAGCATGTGGCATATTCACAGGCAGGAATGTTGTTGCAATGGGCTTTTGGAGGACTGTTGGGATTGCTTGTCCTGAACCGGATATGGCCCTTGAACCCTGCCTTCGGCATCACTATGCCAAGCGGCTATTGCGGCGGGCACGGTACAGCAGCAGCCATCGGACAGGCTTTCAGCCAGTTCGGATATGACGAAATTCTAACTTTGGCCATGACTGCCGCCACCTTCGGTATCGTAGCGGCAGTCATTATCGGACTGATCATCATAAAATGGGGGACAAAGAAAGGGCACACCTCCTTCCTCGCCAATTACGATGACCTTCCTCACGAATTACAGACAGGCCTGTTGCCCGGCGACAAACGGGGAAAGCATGGGTGAAAGTTCTTGCTCTTCCATCTCCATTGACCCGCTGACCTTCAATCTTATCATTGTAGCAGTGATAGCATTAGGCGGATACTGCATCAGCAAAACAGTATCCCACTTTATGCCGGGGTTTGAACTGCCGGTATTCAGTTGTGCATTTGTGGTAGGTATATTCATCAAAAAGATATTCGACAAAACAAGAACCAGTGATTATGTCTGCCCGCAAACCATAGGCCACATCAGCGGAGCCTTTACCGATTTTCTGGTAGCTTTTGGAATTGCTTCCATTAAAATATCTGTTGTAATAGAGTACATCATACCCTTATTAATTCTGTTAGTCTCAGGATTAATCGCAACTCTGATTTATGTTCTGGTCATGGCCCGCAAACTAATGAAAGAATGTTGGTTCGAGAAAGCTATCTTCACATGGGGATGGTTTACAGGAACTATGGCTATGGGCATCGCATTGCTCCGCGTTGCAGACCCCAAAATGCGCAGCCGATGCTGGATAACTATGCACTGGCTTACTTGTTCATCGCCCGGTAGAGATTTCTCTGATAACTTTCGCTCCGGTAGCTTTCTTGAACGGTTACGGGCTGGTGTTTACGGGAATCTGCCTGGCGGCAGGACTTGCCGTACTGGCAACCGCCTATATCAAAGGTTGGTTTATCAGGAAACAATAAATGGAATGACACCGGAATAACAAGACAAAAAGTAAGTTAACTTGCTTGACCAAGCAACATAGGTTCGTCAGCCAACGAACGTATCTTACTTAGCTATTGAAGCCAACTTACTTTTTTTATATCAAAACGCATGAGCTTATACCCGACAAAGTACGCAAAAATCCTTGTCATACAATCTCCGCAAACTCCTCAATATGATTGTCCACATATTCTGCAATCCGGGCAGTTACCGACTCTTCCATATCCATGAACTGCTCTTCCAACTCATCAAAGGCCTCGTATTGCTCATACATTGCCATAAATTCCTCATCATCCTGTCCTTTTCCAAATCAGCACGGTTCTCATCATATATTTTCTTCGCGCTATAAATCAATTTGGCAAATTCTTTCGCTCCAAACTGCCGCATTGCTTTTGCAAAAGGATTATCAAAGATATAAGGTCCAAAACCATTCTGTATCAATTGTACAAAACCACCTTCATTTATTTCTTCACGCAAGAAATGATACCCCAACAATGAATGCTGGTAACCATTGAGCAAAGGCATTGTTTCCGCATTGACAACACCTCCTGTCACCTCCAGGTATTTATCTATAAACACCTTCAAGAAACCATCCATGCCCTCTTCCGCACCTCGGCGCAAAGCTTCGTCCGTAATTGCTATTTTATTTGCTTCCATTCCTATCATTATAATATAGGTACAAAGATAGAAATTTCATCGGAAAGAAAAAACATTTTGGCAACTCTAGTTTGCAAAATGCTGTCCTGCAATAAATTTATTTTATTTAAAGATAAAAAGTGACGGGCAACAAGTTGCAGAAAAGAATAAAACGACTAACTTTGTAGGCGAAAAGAATAACCAATCTTTTCACGTGGTTACGAATATTTATTTTATTACCAAAAAACGTAAAGAATATGACTTATTCACACGAAGTAGAACACATGTGTGTTGTGAAGAAAGGTCCCAATCACGGACCGGCTCCTATTCCTGAAGAAGGAAAGTGGGTAAAATCAAAAGAAATTAAAGACATCTCTGGTTTGACACACGGTATTGGCTGGTGTGCTCCTCAGCAGGGTGCTTGTAAACTAACCCTTAACGTAAAAGAAGGTATCATCCAGGAAGCATTGGTAGAAACTATCGGTTGCTCAGGTATGACTCACTCGGCTGCATGGCTGCTGAAATCCTTCCGGGCAAGACTGTATTGGAAGCATTGAACACCGACTTGGTTTGTGACGCTATCAACACAGCAATGCGCGAACTTTTCCTTCAAATCGTTTACGGACGTACTCAGTCGGCTTTCTCGGAAGGTGGTCTGATTATCGGTGCCGGTCTGGAAGATTGGGTAAAGGTCTTCGCAGCCAGGTAGGTACTTTGTATGGTACTTTGGCTAAAGGTCCCCGTTACCTTGAAATGGCTGAAGGTTACATCAAGAACGTATTCTTGGATAAGAACGATGAAATCTGCGGTTACGAATTCGTTCACATGGGTAAGTTCATGGACGAAATCAAGAAGGGTACTGATGCTAACGAAGCGTTGAAGAAAGTTACAGGTACTTACGGACGTGTAACTGAAGAACAGGGAGCTGTTAAGAAAATTGATCCACGTCACGAATAATTATAAGGAGGAAAGAATATGATTAGAGAAGTAAAATTCGAAAGCCAAGACCGTCGTATCAAACAGATCATTGCTGCTTTGAACGAAAACGGCATCAAAGACATCGAAGAAGCTAACGCAATCTGCGAAGCTGCCGGACTTGATCCTTATAAAACTTGTGAAGAAACTCAGCCTATCTGTTTCGAAAATGCCAAGTGGGCTTACGTAGTAGGTTCTGCCATTGCATTGAAGAAAGGTTGCAAAAACGCTGCCGAAGCTGCCGAAGCTATCGGTATCGGTCTGCAGGCATTCTGTATTCCGGGTTCTGTAGCCGACGACCGTAAAGTAGGTATCGGTCACGGTAACCTGGCTGCTATGTTGCTGCGCGAAGAAACTAAATGTTTCGCATTCCTGCAGGTCACGAATCATTCGCTGCTGCCGAAGGTGCTATCAAAATCGCTGCAAAAGCAGACAAAGTACGTAAAGAACCTCTGCGTTGTATCTTGAACGGTTTGGGCAAAGACGCTGCACAAATCATCTCTCGTATCAACGGATTTACATACGTTCAGACTGAATTCGATTATTTCACAGGTGAACTGAAAGTAGTTCGTGAAATCGCTTATTCTGACGGTCCTCGTGCAAAAGTAAAATGCTACGGAGCCGATGATGTTCGCGAAGGTGTAGCTATCATGTGGAAAGAAGGTGTAGACGTATCTATCACCGGTAACTCTACTAACCCGACTCGTTTCCAACATCCGGTTGCAGGTACTTACAAGAAAGAACGTGTTCTTGCAGGTAAGCCTTATTTCTCAGTTGCATCAGGTGGTGGTACAGGTCGTACTCTTCACCCGGACAACATGGCTGCCGGTCCTGCTTCTTACGGTATGACAGACACTATGGGTCGTATGCACTCAGACGCTCAATTCGCCGGTTCTTCATCAGTTCCTGCTCACGTGGAAATGATGGGATTCCTGGGTATCGGTAACAACCCGATGGTAGGATGTACAGTGGCTTGTGCGGTTGACGTAGCTACTGCTTTGAGCAAGTAATATAATACATTGCTAATATATAAATCCCTGTAGCCGTAATGGTTATGGGGATTTTTATTTTAGTTGTACCGCAATGCTTATCCCCTATCTAATACTCATTTCCTCT
>ENA-OQAS01000107-OQAS01000107.1-human-gut-metagenome-genome-assembly--contig:-NODE-107-length-41661-cov-2.257909_pt1 | contig 41661 bp, 56 predicted proteins | sample MGYA00242733_ERZ504523 | MGnify/ENA primary metagenome ERZ504523 (study PRJEB26092, sample SAMD00036239) | human gut metagenome | host: Homo sapiens | study: EMG produced TPA metagenomics assembly of...
TCCGGATAAATCGGCTCTGCAATGTGTATCGTGTATTCCTGCACATAAAAGCCATCATCGCCGAGGATGTCGCTGTCTTCCATGGTGATAAAGCAAGGCAGCACCGGCACATGGTTTTTGGCGGCAAATGTATAGGCACCCTTCTTTAACGGTTTTGGCTTGCGGTAATTCCACCACATACTCTGCTCCGGATAGACCAGCATGAAATCTCCGTGCTGCAGCACGGTATCCATGGAACTTAAAAATTTCTTCATCGTATCGCGGTTGGAACTCAGTGGAAACGTGTAACAGTTTCGCATGAGCATTCCGTAAAAGCCCGGAAAATTCGTATAATTTCCTTCCCGGATCACACGGTAAAGCCGGCGTTTTTTGCACTGCTTTGATTTTTCATAGGCAATCTGCATGGCAAAGCTGTCAAATGCATTAAAATGATTACAGGTAATCACCGCACCGGAAGTCAGTGCATCCATATGTTCCGTTCCAATGACATCCTTGATGATCAGCTGTTTATTTTCAATGATCTTGTTTAAAAATGTCCGCGCTACTTTGTAAGTCAATCTTGTCTTGATACGGCTCTTTAATTTTTGCGCAGATAATCGATCTCAGACGGCTGAAGCTCACGGTAGGCGGATCTTCCTCCACATCTTCCCCAAAACGCCCCTCTCTTTCGTACAAAGCAATTTTTTCAAGTACTTCCAGGCGGTCTTTGGACTTTAATTTTCCTGCTTTCACCAGATTCAGGTAATTATTTTCCTTGGCGATCTCATCCTTTGCGGTCTGCATCAGACGGTCACAGGACTCCGCATCCCGCTTTCTTTCTTCGTCTGTATAGCTTTCAAGCACCTTACGGATCTCGGCATACACACTGGTCTTTTGTGCGCTCTCCCAGAAATATTCCTGCAGGCGGCAGTCATTGTAATGCCATGGCTTCGAGACCATAATATAATGCAGCACACAGATTTCTTCTTCGCGGCATGGGATCTGACCGAATACTTCCACATTCCACTTCTGCGGCAGCCAGCACACCTTGTTGTGGCAGATCAGATTCAGATAATCTTCATCCTGTGTGACCACAAAATTGTACATCGGGAGAAGTTCCATAAACTGCTTTAACACGTGATTTTTACGAAACTGTTCACAGTTTATCACAAGCATACCGGCGTTGAAATAATTATCACGTTCTACCCCAAGCACCTTCTCCACATAAGTGCCGTATACCTCTTCCTGAATCATCACCTGTTCCCTGCACGCTCCCACATAAGCATCTCCAAGATCATAAGCATACAGTTGTGCAATATCCCCCAGCACGACTGTATCGCTGTCGATATAGATGGCTTTGTCTATTTCCGGAAACATTTCCGCGATAAACAGACGAAAATATGTTGTTTTGGAATAATAATCCCGAAGTGAAGTTTCTCCTGTATGGAATGTAAATATTCCGTCACATGATCAAACTGCACAGAAAAATTCGCATTCTCCATAGCATGCATCTTCTTTTGCATTTCTTCCGAAATATTGGTATGAAGTACATGAATTTCATACTGTGCCTCTTTGGATGCATGATCCATCATCGACTGCAGTGAAACCATCGTGTATTTCACAAAATTATCATCACATGCGTAAAACACCGGTATTTTATTCATTTTCTCTTTCATGCTCCTTCTCCTCTCCTGCATCCGTTTCGCCCAGATGCAGCAATTTATATGTGTTTACTTTTTTCATAAATATGTTTTAAGTACAGATACTCTTTTAAAATGTCATCAAATGCATGGTAATGAAATACCGTATGCACCCGCTCTACCTCCCATTGTTTGATGTTGTCCGTATGCGGATACGGCAGATAAAACAGCCGTCTGGAAAAATGTCTCACGACGGTATGTTTATGTAAAATTTCTGATCATTAAATTTCTGTGGAAGCAGCATTTTTGCCCGCGTACTGCGGATAATCGCGCTTTGATCCGCAAAAATAAGTTTTTTTGTCTGAAGCAGCTTTCGTGCTTTCATAAATAGGCCGGTTCTTCTGATATTTTTCATATTAAGCAGCAATACCCCCGCATTAATATAGTCTGGAGAGATCAGATACTTGCCATAATGATCCCTTGCCGCGGCATATTCACATGTGACACATCCTTGTCATACAGCAGCCGGATATCTCTCTGAAACAGAATATCCGCATCCAGATACAACAGTTTATCCGGCATTCCCGGCACCAGATCTGCCAGCAGGCGCAAAAGTGTATATGGCGAACAATAAGCACTTTCATTCGGACATCCTCCGAAATAACGCTCATATAATACTGTTACATCCACCGAAATCACCCGGTTCTGCGGATGAAAATTTTTTTGCAACGCGCTCCAGAAAATCTGTCATATCTTCGCTGATCGGCGTATATTCCGGTCTGATCCGCGTCATGTCCATTGTGAAAATATAAAAACAGAACGGATCTGTTGCATGTGTTCTTTTTAAAACAGACAACATGCATGTAAGCACACCATCAAATACTTTACTGTTTTCCACAAAAAAGAATATTTCTCATATGAATGATTTTCTCCCTGTCAGTGTCTTTTTATATAACGGATCATTTCCATATTGCTGTTTTGCGCCCGTTTTCCCATGGCTTCATACACCTGATCCCTCAGCTGCGTTTTTTGCAGTTTTGCAGGCAATTCTGCATCCGGATAAAATGGCCCATCCAGATACGTTACGATCTGCGGAATGTGAGACTTTCCCCTGCGCTGATAAGTATTGGTCAGACAGAAAACCGGAAGTTTCTGCTGCACCGGATAACGGAATGATGTATCAGGAAACGGCCGTATTCCGGTATAAAACGGCCAGATATGTGCTTCCGGATAGATCATAATACAATCTCCACAATCGGTATGCCAGGTCAATGCCTCCAGAAAATGTTTCATGGCACCTCTGTCATCCGGCAGCGGAAGTGCCCCAAGATATGGTGTAATCCGCCCCAGCACCGGCATGGAAACATTGTTCGGATGCACAATCACCGCCGTTTCCCGCGGATGATTTACCAGCTTGGTATCAGCGCATCCGCCAGAAAATGTGTATGATTCCCATACAGATAAAATCCACTGTTTCCGGCCTGCTTTAACACTTCTTTGTTTATTATTTTATGTGAAAAATGCAGTTTCATGTAAGACGTGCAAGCGGAATTGCAACTATGCCATACCAGAATCCGTGCAGCATACGTTCCAACGGACGCACCCGGATATACCGGTAATCCTGTCCAATATGTTTTGCTTTAATATGATCTCCGGCAACTCGTCATGCAGTTCATCCTGATAATAAATCGTGCGCTGTTTCAGCTTCATCCCGCCTCCATTTTCTACTCCTTTTATGTCACACATCATATTACACCATTTGTCATCGCATGTCTACTATATTATATGGTTTTTATTACTACATCATGTGATTTATATCATTAAAACGTCGTTTTGTCGTTCTGGTCTTATAATAAATATTTATTTTGGCTATTTTCATATATCCAATCAAGTTCTATAATGACCGGCATAAAACAAATTTTAACAAAAAAGGAGAAGAATACCGATGAGCACAGCAGAACAGTATGAATTAAATAAAAACCTTGCACAGATGTTAAAAGGTGGCGTAATTATGGACGTCACCACACCGGAACAGGCAAAAATTGCAGAAGAAGCCGGCGCATGCGCCGTCATGGCACTCGAACGGATTCCTGCCGACATCCGTGCAGCCGGCGGCGTTTCCCGCATGAGCGATCCTCAGATGATCCGCGGCATTCAGGAAGCCGTATCCATCCCGGTTATGGCCAAGTGCCGGATCGGTCATTTTGTAGAGGCACAGCTTTTAGAGGCTATCGAGATCGACTACATCGACGAGAGTGAAGTGCTCTCTCCTGCCGATGACGTCTACCATATCGATAAGCACCAGTTCAAGGTTCCGTTTGTCTGCGGTGCCAAAGATCTCGGTGAAGCACTCCGTCGTATCAGTGAAGGTGCATCCATGATCCGTACCAAAGGAGAACCTGGTACCGGTGATGTCGTACAGGCCGTCCGCCACATGCGAAAGATCAACAGCCAGATTGCAAAAGTTGTCAGCCTGCGGGAAGATGAACTTTTCGAAGCAGCAAAGGAATTACAGGTACCGTATGATCTGGTTGTCTATGTCCATAATAACGGAAAACTTCCGGTGGTTAACTTTGCTGCCGGCGGTGTCGCTACCCCTGCAGATGCTGCTTTAATGATGCAGCTCGGAGCAGAAGGTGTCTTTGTCGGTTCCGGAATCTTTAAATCCGGCAATCCTGCCAAGCGTGCAGCTGCTATCGTAAAAGCCGTCACAAACTATACCGATGCAAAACTGATCGCAGAATTATCTGCCGGGCTTGGAGAAGCCATGGTCGGAATCAACGAACAGGAAATCGCCTTACTGATGGCAGAAAGAGGGAAATAAACATGACTGTTGCAGTACTTGCCTGCAGGGTGCATTTATCGAACATGAACATGTATTGGAAGAACTTGGGGTAAAGACCGTGGAACTGCGTCAGGCGGCAGACTTAGACCAGCCGTATGACGGACTGATCCTGCCGGGTGGGGAAAGCACTGTACAGGGAAAACTTCTCCGGGAACTTAGAATGTTTGATCCACTGAGAAAGCAGATTGCTGATGGGCTGCCGGTGTTGGCACCTGCGCCGGATTGATCCTTTTAGGCTCCCCGGAACATTTTGGCACAATCCCGATGCAGGTAAAAAGAAATGCCTACGGCCGCCAGCTCGGCAGTTTCCATACGAAGGCAGAATTTAAAGATCTCGGACTGGTTCCAATGTCGTTTATCCGCGCCCCTTATGTAGAGAGTGTATCGGACGGTGTGGAGGTTCTCTCGGTGGTCGATGACCATATCGTCGGTGTACGCTATGGAAATCAGGTCGCAATTGCTTTCCATCCGGAACTCAACAGCGACCGGAAGATCCATCAGATGTTTTTGGATATGATCAGCTAAAAACAGGGAGAATGCAGCATTCGCTGCAATCTCCCTGTTCTGTTATCTAAATCTGATTCCGTTTTTTCCACTCCGATGTCAAAATTTTCTGAGATATTCCGTAAGCATATCAATAACGGCATGACTCTCCGGAAGAAACGGTTCAAACACAGAAAATGCATGCGTCAGTTTTTTGTTTTTCGGAAAATCAACAATCTCGTGCTCTTTCTTTGCTGCTGTCAGCGCCTTCTCAAAACGGATCGTGTAATTTCTCAGATGATCGTTATGGCTTGTCACCAGCCATGCCGGTACAAGCGCATAAAGCAGCTCCGGATTTTCCGGGTTTACATAGGCCGCAAATGGTGCTTTTTTGTACTGTTTTCCATACAGATATTTCGGAAGAAACAGACCAATCTTATCAAATTTTGCCGTATAAAACATCCCACTGATGAGACCAAGTGCGTGCACCTTAAGCTCAGACGGTTTTACGCCCGCTGCCTTTGCAATTTTTTTGCTGTTCTGTATTGCATTTGCATAAGTGGCCAGACAGGCCCCGCCACTGTCCCCGACAAGATAGACATGCGACAGATCTCCTCCGTCTGCTGCAGCATGTTCCTTTACAAAATCCATTGCAAGAAAGATGTCACGCAGCTGATCAAAAATGTACAGTCCGGGATGAGCCGGTACTCCATGCTGTACACCAGAAATCCCTTCTTACTGAGCAGCGCACAAAAATACTTGTTAAATTCCTTATTTCCGAGAAGCAGCCCTCCCCCATGGACATTGATAATCACCGGAAGTATCTGCGCTTCTTTCCCTTTTGGACGATATCTATCCAGACGGTGCGCTTTGTTTTTATCCTTTGCATATGCGATATCTGTTTCAAAAATCACTCCTTGCGGAAAGTGGTATTTTTTATCTCTCTCCACACAGGATTTTTCAAAATCATTTCTTTGTTTTAAAAACTGTTTTTCCAGTATGTTACTCATTTTTATTGACTGGTAACCTCTTCTTTCATGTTTCCTGACATTTATCCTCATGCTTCTGCCAGTATAACACCTTACAATGGTTTTTTCATCGAAAATTTTACACTTTTTTAGTAATAAAAAATGAATACCCAAAATCAGATTTTCATATATTCCGACATCATGCACACGCCTGCTGCACCTGACTGGATGCAGCTTTCCATATTTTCTTCATGAATCCCGCCAATTGCGTATACCGGAATTTTCACAGAGCTGCACACCTCATGCAAAAAATCAAGTCCTCTCGGTGCCAGTCCTTTTTTACAATCAGTCACAAACACATGCCCTGCTGTCAGATAGGTTGCCCCGCATTGTTCTGCCAGGCGCGCATCGTCCACTGAATGTACGGAGACACCGCGCACTGAAAATTTCTGCTTTTGTTCTTCCGGCATCTCTGTAAACCGATGCAGTGGCATATGAATGGCCGTACCCCCAGATGCATTGCAGCATCCGGGAAACTGTGCAGAATCAGCCTGGTGTCCGTGTTTTCACACAATTTTTTTACTTTTCCCGCAAGTTCTTCGTATGCCTCTTCCGTGAGATCTTTTTCCCGCAGGATCATCGCATACGGTTTTGTGGCAAGCACGCACGCTAACTGTTCTAAAAAGGATGCTCTGCCAGCGCACGGTTGGTCACGCAGATTTTCTATACATAGACATAGTCATTTAATACCGGCTGCAGACCTTCGCTTTCCATATCGTTATACATCTGGTCAAAGCTTCTTCCATCGGAGATTTCAAACTGCTCATCTCCGGATTCTCCGGTATCCTTTCCGGTATACTTGCTCTCATGATCTCCGATTCCGGTAGACACTCCCGCAGATACCTTTGTCGCTGCAATCTTTACGATGCCATCACGGAAATGTTTCTGCTCGCGGGAAGAAACGGTGATACCGACATACGGCAGGAAAATACGGTACGCACACAGAATCTGGCACAACTGCTTTTCGTGCACGTCAAGCGGATTGATCTTGTCGTTGTTGATGATCGGGCGCAGACGCGGACAGGACAGGGAATACTCCGCATATGGATACTTGCGCTGCAGATAATAAATGTGCAGTGCAGAAGCCAGTGCATCTTTGTGGAAATCGGAAAGTCCAAGCAATGCGGAAAATCCGACACCGCGCATGCCGCCCATCAGCGCACGCTCCTGTGCCTCAAAACGGTATGGGAATACACGCTTATGCCCCATCAGATGCAGGGTTTCGTATTTGACATTGTCATAGGTTTCCTGGAATACCGTCACGTAATCAGCGCCGCATTCGTGCAGATACCGGTATTCATCGCTGTTGACCGGATAAATTTCCAGACCGATATTGCGGAAATATTTCTTTGCCAGCCTGCAGGCTTCCCCGATATACTCGACATCACTCTGCGCACGGCTTTCTCCGGTCAGCATCAGGATTTCCTCAATGCCGGAGTCTGCAATGACTTCATCTCATGCTCGATTTCCTCAAAAGTCAGTTTCTTACGATGAATGTCGTTGTAGCAGTTAAATCCGCAGTACACACAGTAATTCTCGCAATAGTTTGCAATATAAAGCGGTGTGAACAGATACACCGTATTTCCGAAATGCTTGCCTGTCTCGATCTTTGCACGCTGTGCCATGCGCTCCAAAAACGGTTCTGCGGCTGGCGAAAGCAATGCTTTAAAATCCTCAACGCTGCAGGTTTCATGCTCTAATGCATTCTGCACATCTCTTGCCGTATATTTGTTGTAATCGTAACTGTCCATCTCGGAAAGGACTTTATTTCTTATGGTTGGATCGATCTGTTCCATCCCCGGCATATATTCCATATGGTTCGTTCTGCTCGACGGATCGGTTTCCAGTTTATGTTTGCACTCCAATGCAGCTTCGCTTAACTTATCGGAGTCAATAAAAAATTGATTTTCAGCCATGATTTCGCCCCCTAGTCTCTCAAAATCCGGTCAGCGGATCACTTGCGGAAGCACCACGCTCAAGTACACGGCCCAGTCCCGACAGATATGCACTTCTTCCAGCTTCAATGGCTGCCTTGAATGCACCCGCCATGGCCGGGACATCTCCTGCTGTTGCAATTGCGGTATTTGCCATAACTGCGGCAGCTCCCATCTCCATTGCCTCGCATGCCTGGGAAGGTCTTCCGATTCCGGCATCCACAATTACCGGCAGATCAATCTCATCAATCAGAATCTGGATAAATTCTTTCGTTGCCAGACCTTTAATTAGAACCGATCGGAGACGCCAATGGCATAACAGCTGCGGCTCCGGCATTGACCAGATCACGTGCGGTATACAGATCCGGATACATGTATGGAAGCACCACAAATCCTTCTTTTGCCAGCATTTCGGTTGCCTTTACGGTCTCCACATTATCCGGCAGCAGATATTTACTGTCTTTCATAATCTCAACCTTTACGAAATCTCCGCATCCAAGTTCTCTTGCCATGCGCGCAATGCGGACTGCTTCTTTTGCATCTCTTGCACCTGAAGTGTTTGGAAGCAATGTTACGTTATCCGGGATAAAGTCCAGAATGTTTTCTTTTTTCTTTGTGTTAGTGCGGCGCACTGCTAATGTAATAATCTGTGCTCCGGCGTTTTCAACGGCAGCTTGATCAGCTCCATGGAATATTTTCCTGATCCTAAAATAAAACGCGAGGAGAATTCTTTTCCTCCTAATGTAAATGTGTCTTTGTTCATTGTTCTTCCTCTTTTCTGTGTTATGTTTTTTACTGTAATTTTTCACTATGGAAGCGATACATCAGAGATGTACCAACGGGAACATCGGCCCATGAAAAAATTTGCTTCGCAAATGGGCCAACGCTACATTATGGAGCGATACATCAGAGATGTACCGCAGCCACCCCCCATAAACTGGACAATTTCTATGATATCGCCATCCTTTAGCATATAGTTTTCATAATCCTCTTTATGGATGATCTCCTCGTTGCATTCCACAACAAATGTTCCCATCTCATAATCATTTGCCTTTAAATATGCCGCCAGAGACTGCCCTGCCGCATCTATATCTTTTCCGTTGATATGTACCATGTAAGACCTCCTTTTTTATATTGCAACAAAAAAGGCCACACGAAGAAAGCTACACCCGCGGTGGTGTACCCCTTCGTGTGACCCCCTGTCATCACTCTATGGTTCTTATATTCAGAACAATATGTACTTTAACACAATATCACAGTAAACGCAAGCATACAAAAAAGAATTCTGCTTATGCCTGCAAATAAATTTATGCTTCCTCAATATTTTCAAAAGACCATGCGTGTACATTTAACTCCACAACACCGGCGCCACAATACTCACAGAATTTAGCTCCGAGATTCGTGATCGGTGCTCCACAATTCGGACATGTGACTCCAAGCGCTCCATCGGTATTTCCTTTGGCAAGGTCACGATTTTGAATATAAACCAGATCAACATTATAGCGGCTCTGCTCTAAGATATGATCCGATCCCCGCACCACGGCATGTGCTGCATCTGTCACATAATGAAAACTTTCCACCGCCGACTGGAATGTCACGATGCAACGGCCAGCTTCTTTCCGATACCGGGCGATCTCCGTCTGATGAATCTTTACCTGCGTAAATGTTCCCATTTTTCCTGTGAGACCAATGCGCGAATCTGCGAACGAAGCTGTTCTTTCAAATCTTCATTTCCTTCCTGTAAAATTGTTACATCCTGTGCCGTTACTGCCTCGAAATACTGCATCAGGGCATTTTCTGCACGCTGCTTCATTTCATTGTACTCAAAATCCGGAAAATCGGAAACGATCTGCGGCAGGGCAATTCTTGTCATTGCCGATACCGAACGCGGTGTTGTTGACAGATCTTCCTGCGCTTTTTTTACGCCCTGCAAAATATCATCTGTGCCAAACAATTGTCTGGATAAACGTTTCACACGGTACACTCCGTAAAAAATCAAAACCAAAATTGCCAGAATCAGAAGTAATATTATGATTAACGGAATATATTTCATTTCAAACTTCCCTTTCCATCTCCTCGTGTATGTCACCCTTTTAATTCTGCCACAAAATATGTTCTCCTGTCACAATTGGGTAATGCACCAGCGTTTCCCCATCGAGATTCTCCCGATGCATATCCACAGCAGTAATCTGATGATTTTCATATGTCGTATAGTAATAAATACCCTTTGTTGCATTACAGCAGGAAGTATACAACGTAATCTCATATTTGCCATTGCACCTCACAGCAGCCACGCTGCTGATCCACCGAACCTAAAATATGAAAAAACTGACTGATACTCTCTTTTCGGATTCACCCGACATCGCATGCAGCCGGGTGAATGCCACACGGGCAAACCGTGAAGCAGAAAGACAAATCCCCCGGCAAGCCCAGTGCTCCCATGCCGCGGCTGTACTGCTCCAGAGGAAGCTGCTTGGAAAACGCATTGACCGGCTGCTTCGGTGACAGATGCATATACTGATTCAACAAAAACATCTGTTGCGGAAATGGCGGATTGTTCGTCAAAACTCCCGCCGATTGTCATATATATGCAATCCATCCGCCATACATTCTACTACAATACATTCCTTTTCATCCGCAATCATCCAGTGTAATTGTGCCGCCGGAAGCTGCTCACTGAACTGTGTTCCTACCAGATTCATCTTCTCCAGCTTTTCTCTTGCTTCACAAACCGAAGCGCACTGTGCTAAAATCCATGGGATAAATTCAAACTGTGCGATGTTTTCCCGCCCTTCTTCAATTTTCTGATACACGGCATTGCGACAAAATTAAGCCCTGCCATACCCAGTCCTTTTTCATTGATTCCATCATAATACAGTGGATAATCGCCCACTACATATGCCATACCGATGATCGCATAATGCGCTTTTAATACACCCATATGCCGGAAGGTAAGCGCATAATTCCGTGGCAGGACTGCCACTTCATCCCCATAGGAAAATTCATAATCCAGGGTACGTCCAAAATAAAAATCCGTTGTCTTGTATGTTGCTGCTGTACACATTGTGATTGCCCTCTTTTCTTCGTTTCTGTTTCCATAGTTTAACCGTTTTAATACCATATACCACAAGGAAACCTACTTTGCAAGAAATTTTATCAGAATTTATTCTGTTTCACGCAATCTCTCCACAATCGGTTACCTTCTGCACTGGAAATGCATCCATTACATAACCCACACTTGAAAATCTGTGAAAAAAGGACTATAATCGCAACCGTGTGCAATGCACACAAAATCTATCGGAAAAGAGCACTATTATCATGAAACAACAGAAAAAAATCTTACGTGGTGAGGCAGCACTTATCCTTGCCGTTATCATTAACAGCCTCGGTGTCCTTCTGATGCTTCAGTCCGGCTCCGGAATCTCCGCCATTTCAAGCGTGCCGTATGCGTTTCAACAGGTTTTCCCGAAACTGACACTCGGCACCTGGACTTACCTGTTTCAGGGACTTTTGATCTGCATTCTAATGATTATGCGAAAAAAATTTGTCCCATCCTATTTATTTAGTTTTGTTGTAGGGTTTGCGTTTGGAGAGATGATGGATCTGCATGAACTGTGGATTACGCGGCTGCCGCTGAATATACCACTTCGCATCCTCTACTTTGTATTGAGTTATCTTATCATCTGTTTTGGAATTGCGCTGTCAAACCGCTGCAAACTACCGATCATCCCAACCGATCTGTTTCCGCGGGAAGCCGCAGACATCACAAAGGTTCCCTATGCCCGCATCAAAATCGGTTTTGATGTAACCTGTCTGGTTATTACCGCATGTATGACGTTCTTCTGTCTCGGACATATCATGGGACTTGGCATCGGAACCATTGTTGCAGCTTTTACCATGGGAAAAGGAATTGCAATTATCGGGAACTGGATGGATCAGCGTGTGGAATTTGTTTCCCTGTTGTCTTAATGATACACAAGCTCCTCAATAGAAAATTCTTTATGGTCTTCCGTAAGAGCATATCCAACAGAGATACTCACTCTGTCAACCTTTGTCCCAGACTACTTCTCTGTTGTATGCTTTAATTCGAGCAGGGTTGACTCAACCTGTTTTTGTGTCATGCCGGCAAATACAACAAATTCATCACCACCAATGCGGAATGGCATTGCAATCGCACTTGCAACGGGAAAGAATTCACAGGCTGTTACGATGAGTTTTCAGAAGGAATATGCAGAACGCTATGACTGGCTGGTGAAAGAATTTTCCGACTGGGCATTTACCTTTACCACAAGTTTCTTATACTATATGGACTATGACAGTCTGGATGAACAAACAAAAAACCTGTATCGTCAGGGTATGTCTGCATTTGGCGGCATATCCCCGATTACCATATCGCATTAGCGGAAAATGCCCCTGTTATCGTATGGAACTTCCATTCCCTGCTCGTCATGATCCAGATGTGCTTTTCTTTTATGCTTACGGATTCTGACTGCGATATGAAGCTGTGTAAGCACTGTGCAGGGCATTTATCGCAAGCCGTAAGGGAAATGAATTCTGCTCTCCGAAATGCAAGAATCAGTATAATGTCTATAAGACAAGGGCTAGAAAAAAAGAGGAATAACTCCCATATACCAACAAAGACGGCAAATTATCAACAACTTATTGACGATTTGCCGTCTCTTATTTTTTATTATTTCGTTAATGATATTTACGCCATTGCTGGCTCTTTCTTTACAATTTTCTCAATTTCAGATATGCTCTTTTCTGTTACATCTGCAATTTGACTGATATATAATTTTTATATTAAAGGAATGAAACAAATTCTTTCATTGGTATACGCTGGGATTCATGTCTATTTGCATCTGCTTTCTCATTCGTATATCCAATCGCCAATATATTGATTGTTCAAGTCCCAACGGAAGTTTAAATTCTTCTTTTATCACATCTGGTTTAAAGTAACAAATCCAAACAGAGCCCAAGCCAAGTTCTGTAGCTGTAAGCATCATATGATCGGTAATGATTGACGCATCTATATCCGTTGTTTTCATCCCATCAAATGGACGCGTCCATGCTTTATCCGTATCTGCACACACAATGATTGCAACTGGAGCACTGTAAATATTGGCTGCCTTTGCCAGTTTTTCTTTTGCTTCATCGCTTTTTACAACCAATAGTTTAACAGGCTGCATATTTGCTGCGGTTGGTGCTACATGAGCTGCTTCTAAAATTGTCTCCAATGTCTCCTGTGAAATCTCTTTAGTCAGATAGTTTCTTACTGAAAAACGCTGTTTTGCAATATCTAAAATATTCATTTCTGTAAAATCTCCTTAAAATTATGATTGTATTGTCTAGACAATTTGATTATAATGGATTCGATATAAAAAAGACAAGAACGTACTTTTTTGTAATATACTAACTAAAAAGAAAGTGTAAAATGTAAAAATGCAAAACAAATATAATTGTCCTGTTGATGCAACGATATCTAAAATTGGTGGAAAATATAAAGCCGTTATATTGTATCATCTTGGCAACAACACGCTAAGGTATAACCAAATCCACAAAAAAATTCCAGCTATCACTGATAAAATGCTGGCTCAGCAGTTACGCGAACTTGAAAACGATAACTTAATCATTAAAAAAATATATCCTGTAATTCCTCCAAAAACAGAGTACAGCTTAAGCGAGTTAGGCAAGACACTGATTCCTTTATTGGACTCTATGTGCGAATGGGGGCAACAATTTATGCCAGACTAAGATTTATCAAAATAACATAAAATTCAAAGAAGCGGCAACTCCTCAACAACCTGTTGACGATTTTGCCGCATCTTCATTTTAAACTATTTTACCATGATGTTTACGCCATTGCAGGCTCTTTCTTCTTAATAATCGCCTCAACTTCATCAACACCTGTTTCAGCTACATCTGCGATCTGATCCAATGTATAACCCTTTTTATACATATTCAGAATAAACTTTTCGCTTGTTTTTTCAGTAGCCTTTTTAGTTGCTCTTTCAGTAGCTCTTTCTTCAATTCCTGTACTCAGATTACACATAATTCTCACATCCTCTCTGAATTCTTGACTGATTGGAATATTATATTCATGTTCTATAATATCCAATTTTCCTGTTCTTTCAATTCGCTTGAAAGTAATGCTCCAATCAACCGGTGCATTTCATATTTTTCATCATGTTCCGGAATCTCATTTGTGATTCCTATTCTGACTAATCCTTCATTAATTTCAGCATTTTCCGTATTAAGACCTACGATACGCTGTCCTGTAGCATCTGTTTTTCCATATTTGCTAATCCCGGCTCAACCGGAACAACGCTAATACTCGGTTCGCCTTCGATATATTTTACAACATCTTCCGGCTTCATTCCTTTAAATTCATCGACTGTTTTCACCAGAATATGTGCTAAAATACACTTTTTGACATTCTATATTCTTAGTAATCCAACACAACTTTCCGGCACGCTTCACAGATTGCCGCTTTAATATGTGTTCTGTGACTCGGCTTTAACTCTGTAATCTTCACAAATCCATCCGCATTTTTTGCATTCTCAAACACTCCCGGAACTCATTTGCGAAACTGAATGCACCATCTTTGCTGCAAAATAGATAACCATCTCTCATTTCTTTTCCACAATTTGGACACTTCATAATGCTCTCCTTTTCCGACTGCACATAGCGCAACTCCATTATTCACGCCGGCAGCCTGTTGACTCAACCGCAATGTTTCTCTCATTTTTTCTTCAAATTCTTCTGCTTTTACTAACGCAATCCCTTCCGCCTCATCACCGAGTACAATCAATCGATCCCCACTATTCAGGTTAAAAATATCTCTGGCAGCCTTCGGAATCACGATCTGCCCTTTGCTTCCGATTGTCACCGTCCCCCACAGATGCTTTCCTGGTGGTGCCGGAGCCAGTCTGGTATTTCCTACTGTATTTTCCTGATGAAGCAATGCATCAATGGTAATATCATAAAATTTTGCCAGTCGATCACATTTTTCAATATCCGGAACCGTCTCTCCCTGTTCCCATTTTGCGTAGGACTGTCTGGAAATACCGATCACTTCCGCAATCTGTTCCTGCGACATTCCTTTCATATTTCGCAACAGTATCAGATTTTCAGCAAGCATGTCTTTCATCTCCTCTGTGTGATTCTATTATATTTCTCATTTCGCACAATTTCTACCATACAAACTTGTCATATTATTCTTTTTTATGTTAAGTTTGGTTGCATTATCAAACGAAACTCGCAATCCACTAAGTTTCCAATTTGTCGCATCCGTCTGCAAATCAACCAATTTTCGATACAACCCGTTTTTCTTCATAAGGGTATCGTGCTTACCTGATTCTGCCACAACACCTTTATCCAGCACAACACTTACCTCATATTCATTCCATTACTGCTTGAAAGAATCCCCTTTGCCTTTACAAATGCATCTGTGTTCTCCTCACGAACTTAAAAAATCAGCCCCACTAAAACGTGGGGCTGACTATTAGAATTTATAAATAATTATTCAAAAATTATTTAGCTGCCTTCTCAGCAATAGCTGCCTGTGCTGCTGCAAGACGAGCGATCGGTACACGGAATGGAGAACATGAAACGTAATCCAGACCAATCTTGTGGCAGAACTCAACAGATGAAGGATCTCCACCATGCTCTCCACAGATACCAACGTGAAGCTTAGGATTAACCGGCTTACCAAGTTTGATAGCTGTCTCCATTAACTTACCAACACCTGTCTGATCAAGCTTAGCGAATGGATCGCTCTCGAAGATTTTCTTATCATAGTAAGCATTTAAGAACTTACCTGCATCATCACGGGAGAATCCGAATGTCATCTGTGTTAAATCGTTTGTACCGAAGCAGAAGAAGTCAGCCTCTGTAGCGATCTCATCAGCAGTAAGAGCTGCACGAGGGATCTCGATCATTGTACCAACCTCGTACTCAAGGTTTACACCGGCAGCAGCGATCTCAGCATCAGCGGTCTCTACTACGATATTCTTAACATACTTAAGCTCCTTAACTTCACATACAAGTGGAATCATGATCTCTGGCTTAACTGTCCAATCTGCATGCTCCTTCTGTACTTCAATTGCTGCACGGATAACAGCCTTTGTCTGCATCTTAGCAATAGAAGGATAAGTAACAGCAAGACGGCATCCTCTGTGTCCCATCATTGGGTTGAACTCATGAAGTGATGCACAGATAGCCTTGATCTCTTCTACTGATTTATTCTTAGCCTTAGCAAGCTTCTCAATGTCAGCGTCCTCTGTAGGAACGAACTCATGAAGAGGTGGATCCAGGAAACGGATGGTTACCGGGCATCCCTCAAGAGCCTCATAGAGAGCCTTGAAGTCAGACTGCTGATATGGAAGAATCTTGTCAAGAGCAACTTCTCTCTCTTCCTCTGTATCAGAACAGATCATCTCACGGAAAGCAGCGATTCTCTCCGGATCAAAGAACATATGCTCTGTACGGCAAAGTCCGATACCTTCTGCACCGAGCTCACGAGCCTTCTTAGCATCAGCCGGGGTATCAGCGTTTGTACGAACCTTAAGAGTTCTGAACTCATCAGCCAGGCCATAACACGTCCGAACTCACCAGCGATAGAAGCGTCTACGGTTGGGATCAGTCCAGCGTAAATGTTACCAGTTGTACCATCGATAGAGATCTCAGATCCTCTGTGAATGTCTGTCCAGCGAGTGTGAACTTCTTGTTCTCCTCGTCCATGTTGATATCGCCACATCCAGATACACAGCAGGTACCCATACCACGGGCAACTACAGCTGCGTGGCTTGTCATACCACCACGTACGGTAAGGATACCCTGAGCAGCCTTCATACCTGTGATATCTTCTGGAGATGTCTCAAGACGTACAAGAACGACCTTCTCTCCTCTTTCAGCCCAGCTTTCAGCATCGTCAGCTGTAAATACGACCTTACCACAAGCAGCTCCTGGAGATGCTCCAAGACCCTTTCCAAGTGGAGTTGCAGCTTTAAGTGCAGCAGCATCGAACTGTGGATGTAATAATGTATCAAGGTTACGAGGATCGATCATAGCAACTGCCTCTTCCGGAGTCTTATGTCCCTCGTCTACTAAATCGCAAGCGATCTTTAATGCAGCCGGAGCTGTTCTCTTACCGTTACGGCACTGAAGCATGTATAACTTCTTGTTCTCAACCGTAAACTCCATATCCTGCATATCATGATAATGGTTCTCAAGAGTCTCACAAACCTTAAGGAACTCAGCATATGCCTCTGGGAACTCCTGCTCCATCTGAGCGATTGGCATTGGAGTACGAACACCGGCAACTACGTCCTCACCCTGTGCATTGATCAGGAACTCACCCATAAGCTTGTTCTCGCCAGTTGCAGGATCACGAGTAAAGGCAACACCTGTACCGGACTGATCATTTAAGTTACCGAATACCATTGGCATTACGTTAACAGCGGTTCCCCAGGAATATGGGATATCGTTGTCTCTTCTATATACGTTAGCACGTGGGTTGTCCCATGAACGGAATACAGCTCGATTGCAAGCTTTAACTGCTCTACTGGATCGGAAGGGAACTCTGTTCCTAACTGATTCTTGTACTCAGCCTTGAACTGCTCTGCTAATTCCTTTAAGTCTGCTGCTGTAAGGTCAACGTCAAACTTAACACCTCTGTCAGCTTTCATCTTGTCGATGAGCTGCTCGAAGTATTTCTTACCAACTTCCATTACAACGTCAGAGAACATCTGAATGAAACGACGATATGAATCGTATACGAATCTCTCAAACTTTGGATCCGGGTTACCAGCGATCATAGCTGCTACTACATCGTCGTTAAGACCAAGGTTAAGGATCGTATCCATCATACCAGGCATAGAAGCACGTGCTCCGGAACGTACAGATACAAGAAGAGGATTCTTAAGATCACCGAACTTCTTGCCGTTCTCTTTTTCCATCCAAGCTACACCTTCCATAGCCTGAGCCATAATTTCATCATTGATTTTACGTCCATCCTCATAGTACTGAGTACATGCCTCAGTTGTGATGGTGAATCCCTGTGGTACTGGAAGACCAATTTCAGTCATCTCAGCAAGGTTAGCACCCTTACCACCGAGAAGATTACGCATGGTCATGTTACCCTCTTTGAAGGTATATACCCACTTGTTTGCCATTTGACAATTCCTCCTAATATTTGTTTATTGTATAAATTCGAAAAACGAATAACATGATCCGTTTTTCATAAAGCTGAGCCGTGAACACAGACTTCACGACTATGCTATACTTATTGTAACACAGAATTCGCATTTCGCAAGCATTTTTTACCATAGTTATGCCCCATGAATCACAGAGCCGGACGCAAACCATCCGTTTTGTAATCCACAGGGCAGACTTTTATTTATGCGATATTAAAATTCAAATTTTTTCTCAAAATATGCATCCAGCTCATCGATTTTAATTCTTTCCTGCTGCATAGTGTCACGGTCACGTACGGTAACGGCTCCATCCTCTTCGGAATCAAAATCATAGGTAACACAGAATGGTGTACCAATCTCATCCTACGGCGGTAACGCTTTCCGATCGTTCCTCTGTCATCAAACTCACAATTGTATTTCTTTGCCAGCCGGGCATATACTTTTTCCGCACCCTCATTTAACTTCTTGGATAACGGAAGCACACCGATCTTAACCGGAGCAAGTGCCGGATGGAAATGGAAAACGGTTCTTACGTCCGGCTTTTCCTCTGTTCCGATATTTTCCTCATCGTATGCGGCACATAAAAATGCCAGAACCACACGATCAGCACCAAGTGATGGCTCAATAACATAAGGAATATACTTTTCTCCCTTGGTATCATCAAAATACGTCATATCCTGACCGGACACATTCTGATGCTGTGTCAGATCGTAATCGGTACGGTCGGCAATCCCCCAGAGTTCCCCCCATCCAAATGGGAATAAGAATTCAATATCCGTCGTTCCCTTAGAATAGAAACACAGTTCCTCTGCAGAATGATCACGCAGACGCATCTCGTCTTCCTTAATTCCCAGAGATAACAGCCAGTCACGGCAGAACGCTCTCCAGTACTGGAACCACTCTAAATCGGTACCCGGCTCACAGAAAAATTCCAGCTCCATCTGCTCAAACTCTCTCGTACGGAATGTGAAATTCCCCGGTGTAATCTCATTACGGAAAGACTTACCAATCTGTCCGATTCCAAACGGAATCTTCTTACGGGAAGTTCTCTGCACATTTTTGAAGTTAACGAAAATACCCTGTGCGGTTTCCGGACGAAGATATACGGTATTTTTTGCATCTTCCGTAACTCCCTGGAATGTCTTAAACATCAGATTAAACTGACGGATGTCTGTAAAATTATGCTTACCGCAGGAAGGACATGGAATGTTATGACTTCGATAAAATCTACCATTTTCTCATTGGACCATCCATCTAGATCCGTCCAACTCGATGTTATTCTCCTGTGCAAAATCTTCGATCAGCTTATCTGCACGGAAACGCTCATGACATTCTTTACAATCCATCAGCGGATCAGAAAAACCTCCCAGATGTCCGGAAGCAACCCAGGTCTGTGGTTCATCAGGATGGCGCAGTCCACACCAACATTGTATGGGTTTTCCTGTATGAACTTCTTCCACCATGCACGCTTCACATTGTTTTTCAGTTCTACACCAAGATTTCCGTAATCCCATGTATTTGCAAGACCGCCGTAGATTTCAGATCCCGGATATACAAATCCTCTTGCTTTTGCTACCTGCACAATTTTGTCCATCGTCTTTTCCATTATGTAATCCTCACATTCTATTATGTATTTTCTGATCCGCCCAAAGGCTGGATCTGAGTTACTTATAAATTATATAGGTATATACCTGACTGAATTCGCCTGTGGCATCATCGGTACTGGTATCTTCCTCGTCAAACTGAAACTTCACTTCGGATTCCTGCTCCGTAACATCGATCAGATCGTCATCGGATACCGCTCCTGTCGTTTCCTCAATCTGTGTGCCTGCTGCCTCTGTGGCACTTTCCGTTCCCTCTGTTGTTTTTTCCGCTGCAAGAAGGGACGTTCCTTCTTTGATTGCAATGGTCTGTGCATCCACATAACTGGTATTTGTCGTGGATACATAACAGATGGTTCCTTTTACTTTTACATTTGTATTTCCACGGATTACAACCACTTTGTAGCTGGAGTCATCCAGAAATGCGCTGCTCTCACACGCTTTGATCTTTCCGTTTTTTACGGATGCAAACGATCCGTCAAAAGAATACCCTGCGGCCAGTGCTTCTGCAACACTTCCCGTATACAGTTCCATATCATTAAATTTCTGATAATCTTCGGCTGTACGGTACGCAATGGTAAGCGTTGCCTTTTTTTCTCCTGTGTCGAGTTTTTTCAGCGAAACGCTTCCCTTTCCGTTTTTCTCATTATAGGTATCTATTTCATTTTTGACATATTCTTTCAATCCGTCTTTATCATATGTCTTTTCGTCAAAATTTTCCACATCGGTAGACACGATTTTTCCATCTTCAGTACAAAAACTGTGCTTTCATCCGCTTTGTAAGAAGTGCCGCAACCGGTAAACATTCCTACGCTAAGCAGAAATACCAGCACGATCTGACCGAATTTCTTCATGATTTCACAAATCCTCCTCTATTCACAATCCATGATATTATACACTTTTCATATTCCCATTTCAACCGAAAATCGAAAGGGACTTAAAGTCATGATGCACATAATACGCCATATATTCTTTCATAATCATCTTCAGTTCCCTTAGTACTTCCTCTGAAACGGTAAACGAGTATAATCTGGCGACAGGTGTGGATATGATATACTGCATCGTATATCGCGTGGAATCGGAAATATACATGCCCTGTACTTCCTTCGCACAGGTTCTGCAGAAGATGCCTCCCCTTTTCACCGAAAAGAAACACAGGTCTTCTTTCGTATGACAATGCATACAGGCAAACACCTGCGGTCCTTCTCCATTGATGGTTATGGCTTTTAGTTCAAACACTGCACGCACAAGTTCTTTGGAATACCTGCTGTTTTCCAGTGCACGAAACGACTGGTACAAAAGCTTTAACATTTCCCGCTCATCGTTATTTTCCTGACAATAATATTCCGCGAATTCTGCAAAGTAGAACGCAAGCGATGCAGCATCCAGATCCAAAACCAGTTCGCGAAAATAATTCTGAATATTTGCTTTGGTAACATTATAGGAATTTCTTCCCTCAAACACTTCGAATTCGCCAAAGGCAAAGGGATTCGTCGCTGCCAGCAGCTGGCTCGACGGTCGTCTGGCACCTCTGGCAAACGCTGTGATTTTTCCCCTTTCCTTTGTCAGAATCGTTATTCTTTTGTCATAATCATTGACAGGCATGGCTGTTAAAACCATGCCCATCACTATCACAGACTGACTCATACTTCTGCTGTTCCTTCTGTCCGTAACCTCCGCCACTTCCTGCGGCATCCGTCACTTCATTCCGATAAGTCAGATAATCGGTAACTTTTCCTGTTGTCCAGAATGTTTCCCAGGTTTTCTCCATTGCACCTTACCTCCATTACTATCGTCTGCAATGGCGGTAATTCTATTCCCGAAAAATATTGGAAACCCATCATCTGATCTTTATCTTTTATTCTTCCTCCCGATACCCGAAATTTTTAATCAGAAAATCACTGTCTCTCCAGTCTTTCTTCACCTTCACCCAAAGTTTTAAATTCACTTTGGCATCCAGCATTTTTTCCATCTCGTAACGCGCATTGGTTCCGATCTTTTTAAGCATCGACCCCTGCTTTCCGATAATAATTCCCTTGTGGGAATCCCGTTCACACACAATCGTTGCGTCGATATCATACATCTTTCCGCCTTTGCGCGGTTTCATCTGGTCGATGGCAACAGCAATTCCATGCGGTACTTCATCGCTTAACGCATGAAGTGCTTTTTCTCTTATGATCTCCGCACAGATCGCACGCTCCGGCTGATCGGTAATCGTATCCTCGTCATAAAACTGCGGACCATACGGAAGATACTTAAAAATAGAATCAATCACGTCATCCACATTCTGTCCGCGAAGGGCGGAAGTCGGAATAATCTCCGCGAAATCATAAATCTTGCGGTAGGTATCGATAAACTCCAGTACCTTGTCTTTTTCCACGGTATCAACTTATTGATCACAAGAATCACAGGCGTCTGAACTTTTTTCAGCTGTTCTACAATGTGCTGTTCCCCCGCACCGATAAAATTACTCGGCTCCACCAGCCACAATACGACATCCACCTCGTTCAGTGTCTTTTCTGCAACATTTACCATATATTCACCAAGCTTATTTTTTGCTTTGTGAATTCCCGGCGTGTCAAGAAAAACGATCTGTCCACGCTCCATATCCGTATACACGGTCTGGATCCGGTTTCTGGTTGTCTGTGGCTTATTGGATGTGATTGCAATCTTCTGTCCGATCAGACGGTTCATCAACGTTGATTTTCCTACATTTGGTCTGCCGATAATTGTAACAAACCCTGACTTAAAATTTGCTGCTGTCATTTGTATCTCCTTTATCGTGCTATTCGCACAGTCCCTGAATTGAGGTAAACATACCGCTTTCTTCACGGATTGCATGCTCATTTCCCACTACACACAGACACTGATCGGAAAGGATCGAGGCGATCAGATCCGAAAGACTGCGGATATCTGCCGGTGTCGCTGTCAGTATCTCGTCACGCTCTTTCTGGATTTCCTCATAGGTCAGATGTTCCAGATAAGCAGCCATCGAACGGCTTCCCTTTGCTTCCGGGTTTAACGGTGTATCTAAAGCTCCAAACGTGCCAATGATATATTTTGTCATATCACGCTCATCCGGATCAAAGGATGCCACATATTCCGGAATTTTCTCATAGACGGCATTGGTCTTTGCCAGATTCGGGTCCCGGTAAGATACAAAATAACTGTCTCCGGTCCTAAGGAAAGAACTCATACATCCATATGCACCGCCCTTTACGCGGATATTCATCCACAGATATTCATAGCTTAAAATCATTTTTAAAATCTTTAAGGTTCCGTGATATGCGTATCCATGGCTGATAAAGTTACCAGATCTTGCCACATACTGGATCTGGGAGCGTCCGTAAATCCCTCATTTTTCTTAGAAAGCACCGGATGGATTGCAGCCTGCGCCGGTGTTCCTTCCGGAAGTTTCTCCAGATACTTCTGCATGATCGGGGAAGCTTTTTCATAAGAGCCTTCTTCTCCGGTAAAGCTGACGAGCATTCTCTTTCTGACAAATACTTTTTCTATCAGCTGCTGCAGTTTTTCGGCTACCGCCTGCGGATTCTCTTTCATCTGTTCATCCAGTCTGCGGATCATCTGATTGTATGCAATACCAATTGTCGCATCATTATAAAATGCATAAACAGATTCGTAAGAAAGTGCACGCATTGCAGCTACCGTGTGCCCGCTGCTGCTTAAGTTCACCTGCAGTCTGGATTTCACCTGTGCAATCAGTTCAGCCAGTCGTTTGGTATCGTGCAGATCCGAACTGTTTAAGATTTCCTCTGCCAGTTTCATGGCATGCTCCAGATTGCTCTCAAGCACTTCATGCGGATCTCAAATTTAACTGCCATTGCATCGTGATTTTTCAGATCCGGATACATGCTGACCCCACTGGTAATTCCACCGGTATAAATATTGATGGCATTTGCAAGATCAGCATAACTGTAGGATCTGGTATTGACATATCCGAGTACCGCGCGCAGAAGTCCAAGGTACGGAACCTCCTCCTCTGCAATGTCATTGCACTCAAACATCAGAGTAATATAATCGATGCCATTTGCCGGTGCCTCATGCCGGACAACCGGAATTTCTCCCATGTTCTCCTCCTTATTGGAAAACGGCATGGCTTCTTTTTTCATATCCTCTCTGCCAAGCATCGGAATTTTCAACAGATCTTCTTCCTTTGACGGCTCTTCCTGATACTCCCGCAGATGTCTGGTCTGGGCAATCAGCGCCTGCACCTCTGCGTCGCTTAATCCGCCTTATATGCGGCAAGTTTTTCTGCCAGTGCCTGTTCTTTGGCACGGTTAAGCCCCTTCTCCGGCGCAACTACGACCACAGCGCCATGCGCATTGTCCAGCAGATACTTCTGAATCAGATCTTCAAAATATCCGGTTTTGATCTGCTCCCGCAAAAACTGTAATGTATCCAGACATTCCAGATGAATAAACGGCTTGGTATCATCAAACAGCCAGCTTTCCATACACTGCAGTCCATACAAAAGTCCCTTCGGAAACTGTCCGTAATCTGCTTCCCGGAACCGGAATTCCGCACTGTTAATTCCCGCAAGAAGGGAATCCTGATTCAGCCCTTCCTTTACCAGCTTCTGTAAGGTTTCCTCGATAATCTGCACAAAACGGGTCTGATCAGACTCATCGGCATTCTTAGCGACAATGGAAAACATCGGCTGAAGCATGCCATCCTCAAAAGATCCGTAGACATCTTCCCCGATTCCCGCATCAATCAGTGCCTGGCGTACCGGTGCTCCCGGCGCACTGACAAGGACATAATCCAGTACAGAAAATGCCTGATACAATTCACGGTCAAGAACGGTTCCCACCACTTTATTGTAAGAAAGATACGTGTGCTTCTCCTCCGGTTCATCTTCTGTGACCGGATACGTTCTGCGCTCGGATACTACCGCGTCAAATGGCTTTTGCAGCTGGATTTGTGAATGTTACTTCCACTTCATTTGCATCATAATGGCTTAAATATTCCTCATCCAGCCAGGTGAGCCGCTCTTCTATATCCATATCTCCATACAGATAAATATAGGAGTTGCATGGGTGATAATATTTGTGATAAAACGCAAGATAATTTTCATACGTCAGTTCCGGTATTTTTTCCGGGTTTCCTCCGGAATTTTGCTGTAGGTATTGTCCGGAAACAGTGCTTCCATAATTGCCGTCTCAAGCACTTCATCCGGGGAGGAATACGCCCCCTTCATTTCATTGTATACAACGCCGTTGATGGTCAGCGGTGCATCTTCTGACTCCAGCTCATAGTGCCAGCCTTCCTGCATAAAAATCTCTTTGTACTTTGTAATATTTGGATGGAATACCGCATCCAGATATACCTCCATCAGATTTTTAAAATCCCGCTCATTATAACTTGCTACCGGATACAGTGTTTTTTCCGGATATGTCATTGCATTCAAAAACGTATTGAGCGACCCTTTGGCAAGCTCAATAAAAGGGTCTTTGACCGGAAATTTATCCGATCCGCAAAGCGTGGTATGCTCGATAATATGCGGAACTCCTGTCTCATCTTCCGGGGGTGTCCGAAATCCGATCGAAAACACCTTATTGTCATCTTCATTGGAAATGACACACACGCGTGCTCCGCTTTTTTTGTGTCGCAGAATATATCCCATGGATTCAATATCTGCAATCTTTCTTACTTCTATTATTTCATATGCTGACAATTTCAATTTATCCATATTTCTCATCCTTCCATTTTTATTTCAACGGAATAGTTTTATTCTTTCCGAATCGATACATCCATCTGTGGGAATGGAATCGAAATTCCATTTTCATCCAGTGCATTTTCATCTGTTCCAGCAAACGCCACCGCACCGGCCAGTAATCTTCTGTTTTTACCCATACGCGAATGCCCATATCTACGGCACTATCCCCCAGATCCGATACAAAAATATCGACCGGTTCATCCTTTATCACTGCGGTTTCTGTCTTTACCACACCCTCAAGCACTGCTTTAACCTTTGATAAATCCGATGCATAGCCAACCCCGACGGTCAGATCAATCCGTCGCATATCCATATGGCTGTAATTGGTAATACTGCTGTTGGACAGACTTCCATTCGGAATCAGGATCAGTTTGTTATCAATGGTAAGCAGCTTGGTGTAAAAAATGGTAATCTCCTTTACAGTTCCTTCTTCCGATGAAGCATTATCCAATATATAATCGCCTACCACAAATGGTTTCAGCAACAAAATCAGAACACCACCGGCAAAATTAGAAAGGCTTCCCTGCAATGCCAGTCCCATGGTAAGTCCTGCGGACCCCAGCACGGCAATCACAGAGCTTGTCGTCACGCCAAACTGCCCCAGAATAATCATTGCCAGCACAAAATAGAGCGCATATTTCACAAAAGAACTCAGAAAGGAAACCACACCGGCTTCTACTTTTCCGCGCTCTAAGAAACGGCGCACCATTTTCACCAGCATTTTGATCATCCGGCTGCCTACCAGAAGAATAATCACTGCAATCATCAGCTGAACGAGAAACCCCAGCAGAGATGGTGTCAGATCCTGTAAATATTTCCGGATAATTCCCGGATTTTTCGCCACTTCATTTAACACTTCACTCTCAGTGCTAAGCTGTGTCAGTTGGTCTGTTATTAAAATTCCCAATGTATTTCTCCATTTATGTCCTATAATGCCATTCTTTAAATCTCATGTATGAATAATCCACTGCGGAGTTTCGGCTCAAACCAGGTAGATTTCGGCGGCATGAGACGTCCCGCATCCGCCACAGCAAATAACTCCTGAATGGATGTCGGATACATGGCAAATGCAACCTTACAGTCCTCATGGCATCTTCTTTCTAACTCTTTCATGCCACGGATTCCGCCGACAAAATCAATTCTTTTATCTGTCTTTGGATCACCGATTCCAAGTACCGGTGCCAAAAGTACATTCTGCAATACCGATACGTCCAGTCCTTCTACCGGATCCTCCGGAACCGACTCCGGGCGCATGGTACAACGATACCATTTATCAGAAAGGAACATGGAAAATTGTCCCTTTTTCACCGGTCGTACATCGTTTCCATTTTCGATTTTCTGCACATCAAAGAGTTCCTGCATTTTTGATAAAAATGCCTCTTCGGTCATACCGCCCAGATCCCGTACCACACGGTTGTAATCCATGATCATCAGTTCCTCATCCGGGAATAAAACGGAAAGGAAATAATTAAATTCTTCTTTTCCGGTATATCCCGGATGTTCTTCTCTCCGCTTAAATCCGACTTTTACCGCAGAAGCAGCTCTGTGATGTCCGTCTGCAATATAGATTTCCCCAATCTGTGCAAATGCATTCCGGATCGTTTTGATATCTTCCGGATCGGATATTACAAAAACACGGTGGCGAATACCATCTTCCGCAACAAAATCATATAAGGCATCCTGTTTCTTTGTCTTTGCCACAACCTCATTGATCACGGCATTGGCACGATATGCCAGAAAAATCGGTCCGGTCTGTGCACTGCACGTATCTACGTGACAGATACGATCCTGTTCCTTATCCGCACGGGTATTCTCATGTTTTTTGATGACCTGATTCGCATAATCATCAATGGATGCACATGCTGCAATGCCGGTCTGTGTTCTTCCATCCATCGTCAGTTCATATATGTAATAACATTCTCTGTTATCCCGGATAAATGTGCCGTCAGCGATCCAGTCTTTTAACATCTGTGCCGCTTTGGCATATACTCTGTCATCATAGGTATCGACATCATCCGGAAACTGTGTCTCCGCACGGTCAATTGCCAGAAATGACTTTGGATTTTTTGCCACAACTTCTTTTGCTTCTTCTCTGTTATATACATCATATGGTAATGCAGCCACTGCAGATACTACATCTTCTGCCGGTCTGACACATACAAATGGTTTTATGTCTGCCATATTATCCTCCATAAATTTGTGCTGGTTTCTATACCTTCTAGTATAATGGAAAAATACGTTTATACAAGAAATAATGGACGGTTCTTTCGAACCGCCATACAGCAAAATGCTTATCTTTTCCGTTATTTTACAACGCGTACACGCAATACATCGTCAATTGCCTGCAGTTTTTTCAGCACATCATCGGTAATCTGGGAATCCACATCGATCAGTGCATATGCATAGTCACCCTTTGCCTTATTTGTCATATCTGACACATTGATATCTGCCTCTCCAAGAACGGTCGTATACTGGCCGATCATACCCTTGACATTCTTGTGCAGAATTGCAACACGTCCGGCTGTGGTACATGCTCCCATGTTGCAGTCCGGATAATTGACAGAATGGGTAATATTACCATTCTCCATGTAGTCACGAATCTCACGGACAGCCATAATTGCGCAGTTGTCTTCAGACTCTGCTGTAGATGCTCCAAGATGTGGAGTGACAATACATCCCTTTGCCCCAACGGTTGTAGTATTCGGGAAATCAGAAACATATTTCTTAATCTTTCCTGCAGCCAGCGCATCAACCATTGCCTCTTCGTCTACCAGCAGATCTCTTGCAAAGTTTAATACAATTGCGGTAGCTTCATCATTGCGATCGCATTGGCATCAATCATCTTCTGGTAGAATCCAAAAGAGGTACATGGATCGTAATGTAATCGCACTCTTTGTAAATATCTTCTACATTGCTGATATGCTTACGCTTCTGGATAAGTTCCATGCAGCATTGACAGAAATATATGGATCATATCCATATACTTCCATACCCATATGGGTTGCGGCATTTGCTACGAGCACACCGATGGCTCCAAGTCCGATGACACCTAATTTCTTTCCGGAATCTCTGTTCCTGCAAGTTCTTCTTCTGTTTCTCTGCAGTTTTTGCAATGTTATCATCGTTCTGGTTTGCCAGACACCAGTCAATACCACCGACAATATCGCGGGATGCATATAACATTCCTGCAAAAAACAAGTTCTTTTACACCATTGGCATTTGCACCTGGGGTATTAAATACAACGATACCTTTGTCAGCACATTTGTCAAGCGGAATATTGTTGACACCTGCACCGGCACGGGCAACTGCAAGCAGTGAATCCGGAAGATCCAGATCGTGCATTGCCGCACTGCGGACAAGTGCGGCATCAGCGCCTGCCAGATCGTCTACTTTTTTGTAATCATCAGAAAATAAATCCAGACCTACCCCAGCGATAGGATTTAAGCATGTATAATTAAACATTTTATGCATTCTCCTTCTCAAATTTCTTCATGAACGCAACAAGCTTTTCTACGCCCTCTTTTGGCATTGCGTTGTAAATGGATGCACGCATACCACCAACGGTACGATGTCCTTTCAGGTTTACGAAGCCAGCTCGGTTGCCTCTTTTACGAATTTCGCATCCATATCCTTGTCTCCAGTTACGAACGGTACATTCATCAGTGAACGGTCTTCTTTTCTGACAGTTCCCTTGAACAGTTTGCTCTCATCCAGGAAATCATAAAGGATCTTTGCTTTTTCAATGTTGCGTCTCTGCATTTCCTCTAAGCCGCCCATCTTTTTCAGCCACTTAAAGACTTTACCGCAGATATAAATGCCGTAGCATGGCGGTGTGTTGTACAAGCTGTCTTTGTCTGCCTGTGTCTTCCACTTGAGCATGGTTGGTGTGCCAGGAAGTACATCATCTGTAATCAGGTCTTCCCGTGCAATTACGATTACAACACCTGCCGGTCCGATATTCTTCTGTACGCCACCATAGATGACGCCATACTTTGTCACATCTACAGGCTCAGATAAGAAGCAGGAAGATACATCTGCTACCAGTGTCTTTCCCTTTGTGTTTGGAAGCTTCTTGTATTTGGTTCCGTAAATGGTGTTGTTCTCACAGATATAAACGTAATCCAGATCATCCGGAATATCCAGATCGGAACAATCCGGAATATAGGAGAATGTCTGATCTGCAGAGGATGCAAGCTCAATTGCCTCTCCGTACATCTGTGCTTCCTGATAAGCCTTCTTTGCCCACTGTCCTGTGACAATGTATCCGGCTTTCTTATTCTTCATCAGATTCATAGGAACTGCTGCAAACTGCTGGGATGCTCCACCCTGTAAGAACAATACCTTATAATTATCCGGAATGTTCATCAGCTCTCTTAAATCTTTTTCTGCATCCTTGATGATGTCATCGAATACTTTGGATCTGTGGCTCATTTCCATAACGGACATGCCGCATCCTCTGTAATCCAACATTTCATCTGCTGCTTCCTGCAGTACCTCCTCCGGCAATACTGCCGGTCCTGCTGAGAAATTGTATACTCTGCTCATTTCAAACTTCCTCCTATATTTTACTATGCTGTTGCTTATTTATTCTTGCTCTCGAAATCTTTTCCATCGAAACATTCATTGATCGGAGCCCCCGGTGCAACCATCGGCCATACCTTGTCATCCGAATCCACAATTGCGTCAATTACAAACGGCGTCTTACTTTCCAATGCTTCCTGAAAAGCTGCGTTAAACTCTTCCTGTGTTGTCACACGCCGGGCAGCTGCGCCCATCGCCTCTGCAATCTTTACGTAGTCCACACCGTCATCTAAAACCGTTGCGGAATAATGCTGTTTATAGAAAAGTGTCTGCCACTGGCGGACCATTCCGAGTACATGGTTATTGACAATCACTTCAATCAACGGAAGCTTTTGTCTGGATGCTGTTGCAAGTTCATTCATATTCATGCGGAAACATCCGTCTCCCGCAATATTGATCACCTGCTTATCCGGATTTGCAGTCTGTGCACCAATTGCAGCGCCAAGACCATACCCCATCGTACCAAGACCTCCGGATGTCAGCAGGGTTCTTGGTTTACTGTATTTAAAATACTGTGCAGCCCACATCTGATGCTGACCGACTTCCGTGACCATAATGCATCTTTTGCCATCTCATAGATCTTTGCGATCATAAACGGACCACTTAACCCTTCCTTTGGAATGGTCATAGGATACATCTTCTGATAATCCGCAATATGGGAAAGCCACTCGGTATGTTTCTGCTGCTCAAGTTTTTCATTCAGCTTTCCGAGGACGATTGCCACATCCCCGATAATGCTGTGATTTACGATAATATTTTTATTGATTTCTACCGGATCAATATCAATCTGCAGAATCTTTGCCTGTTTTGCAATTTCTTTGGATTTCCAAGTACACGGTCCGAAAAACGAACACCAACTGCGATCAGAAGATCACATTCACTGACACCGAGATTGGACGTCTTTGTTCCGTGCATTCCAAGCATTCCGGTATAGTTTTCTGATGTTCCATCATATGCACCTTTTCCCATCAGTGTGTCGCAGACCGGTGCATCTGTTTTTTCTACAAATGTCTTTAATACTTCACTGGCTCCGGAAAGGATTGCTCCTCCTCCGACAAATATGTACGGCTTCTTTGCCTTTTCAATCATCTGGATGGCTTTCTTTAAATCATCCTCATTGAATGCCGAACAATCCGGCTGCGGCATTTTTGGCTCTTTCTTTATATACTCTGTTTTGTTGCAGTCACATCCTTGGTGATATCTACCAGAACCGGGCCCGGACGTCCTTTCCGCGCAATGGAAAAGCTCTGCGAATCGTATCGGCAAGTTTTGTTACATCTTTTACAATAAAACTGTATTTTGTAATCGGTGTTGTGATGCCAGCAATATCAATTTCCTGAAAACTGTCTTTTCCGAGGAGTGATACCCCAACATTGCAAGTGATTGCCACGATCGGAATGGAATCCATATACGCAGTTGCGATACCGGTCACCAGATTGGTGGCTCCCGGTCCGCTTGTTGCCATACAGACTCCGACTTTTCCTGTACTTCTGGCATATCCGTCTGCTGCATGGGAAGCCCCCTGCTCATGCGATGTAAGTACATGCCGGATTTCCGGATGTTTGTATAATTCATCATAAACGTTCAGGATTGCACCGCCCGGATATCCGAAAACGGTATCTACACCCTGTTCTTTCAGGCATTCTATAATCACCTGTGATCCTGTCAACTGCATTTTCTAACCCTCTATCCTTTATTTCTCTTCTGGCACTTCCAAGACAGCTCCACGGTTTCCGGAAGTAACCAGTGCAGAATATCTCTTAAGATATCCGGTGGTAACCTTCGGCTCTCTCGGCTGCCATTTTGCACGTCGTGCGGCCATCTCTTCATCCGAAACATCTACGTTCAATGTCATCTCCGGGATATTGATCTTTATGATATCGCCCTCTTCTACCAGAGCAATCGGTCCCCCAACTGCTGCTTCTGGAGAAACATGTCCGATGGATGCGCCTCTGGATGCACCGGAAAAAACGTCCGTCGGTAATCAGGGCAACGGAACTGCCAAGCCCCATACCGGCAATCGCAGAAGTCGGATTTAACATTTCTCTCATACCAGGTCCGCCCTTCGGTCCCTCATAGCGGATGACAACGACATCACCCTCTACAATCTTGCCGCCCTTGATCGCTGCGATAGCATCTTCCTCACACTCAAAGACTCTTGCCGGTCCTTCATGAACCATCATCTCATCGACAACAGCAGAACGCTTAACCACCGAACCATCCGGTGCCAGATTTCCTTTCAGAACAGCCAGACCACCGGTCTTGGAATATGGATGATCAACCGGACGGATGACTTCCGGATTGCGGTTCACTGCGTTTGCAATGTTCTCTCCGATCGTCTTTCCGGTTACGGTCATACAATCGGTATTCAGCAGACCGATATCTGCCAGTTCTTTCATCACTGCATATACACCGCCGGCTTCATTGAGATCCTCCATATAAGTAGGACCAGCCGGTGCCAGATGGCAGAGGTTTGGTGTCTTTTCGCTGATCGGGTTTGCAAAGCTGATATCAAAATCAAAACCAATCTCATGCGCGATCGCCGGCAGATGCAGCATGGAGTTTGTGGAACATCCCAGTGCCATATCTACTGTCAGTGCATTTAAGATGGACTCTTTTGTAATAATATCACGCGCGCAGATATTCTTGCGGAACATATCCATAACTGCCATACCTGCATGTTTTGCAAGTTTGATACGTTCCGAGTAAACAGCCGGAATCGTTCCGTTTCCGCGAAGTCCCATACCAAGAGCTTCGGTCAGACAGTTCATAGAGTTTGCTGTATACATGCCGGAGCAGGACCCACAGGTCGGGCAGACTTTATTCTCATATTCAAGCACATCATCCTCTGTCATGGTTCCTGCTGCGTAAGATCCGACTGCCTCAAACATGGAAGAAAGACTTCTCTTCTTTCCCTGCACATGTCCGGCAAGCATCGGTCCGCCGGATACAAATACGGTCGGAAGATTCAGACGGGCAGCTGCCATCAGAAGCCCCGGTACATTCTTATCACAGTTTGGCACCATAACCAGTGCATCAAACTGATGGGCGATAGCCATACACTCCGTGGAATCTGCAATCAGGTCTCTGGTAACCAGAGAATATTTCATGCCGACATGTCCCATGGCAATACCATCACATACCGCGATTGCCGGAAATACAACCGGTACGCCACCTGCTTCCGCAACGCCGAGTTTTACGGCGTTTACAATTTTATCAATATTCATATGGCCCGGAACAATTTCATTGTAGGAACTTACAATTCCGACCATTGGTTTTTTTAATTCTTCTGCGGTAAATCCGAGCGCATTGAAAAGACTGCGCGCCGGAGCCTGCTGCATACCGCTCCTTGCGTTATCACTTATCATATTATGTTCTCCTTAAACTCTCTCTGCGATCAGGTCGCCCATCTTTGCTGTACCAACCTGTTTAATCCCTTCTGTGCTCTCTCCCGCCTGCGGCATGATATCAATGGTACGATATCCTTCTTTTAATACCTGTTTCACGGCATTCTCAATCGCATCAGCCTCTTTATCCAGATCAAACGTATAGCGAAGCATCATGGCTGCACTTAAAATGGTTGCAATCGGGTTGGCAATGCCTTTTCCGGCAATATCCGGTGCAGACCCGCCACTCGGCTCATATAAACCGAATTTGGTATCATTCAAACTTGCGGATGATAACATACCGATGGAACCGGTCACCATGGAAGCCTCATCGGATAAAATATCTCCAAACATATTCTCCGTCAGAATCACGTCAAACTGTTTTGGATCTTTCACAAGCTGCATTGCACAGTTATCGACAAGCATATGCTCATACGTTACTTCCGGATAATCTTTTGCAACTTCTTCTACGATTTTTCTCCAGAGCCGGGAAGAATCCAGAACATTTGCCTTATCCACGGAAGTTACCTTTTTGCGGCGCTTCATTGCAATGTCAAAACCTCGCTTTGCAATTCTGCGGATCTCATTTTCATTGTAGGTAAGTGTATCGGTTGCTGTCGTCACGCCATCTACTTCCTCTGTCTTTCGCGCTCCGAAATACAAACCGCCTGTCAGCTCACGCATAATCATCATATCAAATCCTGTTCCGATGATATCATCACGCAGTGGACATGCAGCCTTTAATTCTTCATATAAATATGCCGGGCGAAGGTTTGCAAACAGATTAAGCGATTTACGCAGCTTTAAAAGTCCTGCCTCCGGACGAAGCTCTGGTGCTAACTTGTACCATGGGGATGTGGAAGTATTTCCTCCGATAGATCCCATCAGTACCGCATCACTTGCTTTTGCTGCCGCAATCGCATCATCGGTCAAAGGAACTCCGGTTGCATCAATCGAGCATCCCCCCATCAGGATATCCGTATAGTGAAATGAATGACCGTATTTTTTCCCAATCTGGTCTAATACTTTTTTTGCCTCTGTAACGATCTCCGGTCCAATACCGTCTCCCGAGATCACACCAATTTGACATTCCATTGCTTTTCCTCTTTTCTACTCTGCTGTTTCAAAGTCTATTACCTATTAATATATAGCAACAGGGGCTTCTTTTCAACTAAAAATCCATTTTACTTTTTCATAAATAATATAATCTGAGATTATAATAGATCTTTTTTATTATTCTGAATTGAAAAAGGAATGCAAAAAGGTGCCGCAAATGCGACACCCTCTCTCATGTTCTTTATGATGCAGATTCTGCTTTTCTACGTCTGCAATTGCAGCTTTCTGCATTGGAATACGGCAGTTTTTGTTGTTTCCGAACTCTACGATAACGGTATCATCTACAATATCAATAATTGTTCCATAGAAACCGGATGTAGTAAGAACGGTGTCTCCCACAGCTACTTCAGAAAGCATCAGGTCTTTTTTCTTCTGCTCCTTCTTCTGTGGACGGATCATAAGAAATACATAAATCCGAAGATACTACAGCCAGATAATCATACCAAACATGCCCATTCCGCCGGAAGCGGAAGCGCTGCTATTTGCTAAAATTGCGCTCATCAATGTTTCCTCCTATATTCAAATACTAAAACCCATTCTACACAACTTCCGTTCTTTGGGCAAGCCTTTTTGGCTTTTTTTAGACATTTTTTATACTTGACTGTCCCATCCGGTACAGTTTTTCTTCTTTGTAGGAAGCAAAATTTCCGGCATCGAGAGCATCCCGGATCTCTTCCATCATGGTATTGTAAAAATACAGGTTATGAAGAACACACAGGCGCATGCCAAGCATTTCCTTTGCTTTTAACAGATGCCGGATATAGGCTCTGCTGTAGTGCCGGCATGCCGGACACTGGCAGCCCTCCTCAATCGGACGCATGTCTTTTTCGTATTTCTGGTTAAACAGATTCAACTTTCCTTCGTTGGTATATACATGTCCGTGGCGTCCGTTTCTGCTCGGATATACACAGTCAAAGAAATCGATTCCGCGCGCTACCCCCTCGAGAATATTGGCAGGTGTTCCCACGCCCATCAGATACGTCGGCTTGTTTTTCGGAAGATACGGAACGGTCTCCTCTATGATCTGATACATCTGTTCATGGGTTTCTCCCACTGCAAGTCCGCCAATTGCATACCCATCCAGATCCAGTTCCGAAATTCTCTTTGCATGGTCCGTCCGGATATCCGAAAAAATTGCTCCCTGGTTAATTCCAAACAACAGCTGCTCTTTATTAATCGTATCTTCCAGACTGTTCAGACGCTGCATTTCTTTTTTGCACCGCTCCAGCCAGCGGGTCGTACGCGCAACAGAATCTTCGACATATCTGCGCTCTGCCACACTCGATGGACACTCGTCAAATGCCATGGCAATCGTCGATCCGAGGTTTGACTGGATCTGCATGCTCTCTTCCGGTCCCATAAAAATCTTTGCGCCATCTACATGGGAATGGAAATATACGCCCTCCTCCTTAATTTTTCGGAGTCCTGCCAGGGAAAACACCTGAAATCCGCCGGAATCTGTCAGAATCGGACGATCCCAGACCATAAACTTATGCAGTCCGCCCATTTCTTTGATCAGCTTGTCTCCTGGACGCACATGCAGATGATAGGTATTGGACAGTTCCACCTGACATTTGATCTCTTTGAGATCCATTGTTGAAACAGCACCCTTGATTGCGGCCACCGTTCCCACGTTCATAAACACCGGCGTCTGGATATCTCCGTGCACCGTATGAAACACCGCACGTTTCGCACTGCCTTCCTGTTTTAACAACTCATATGTAGCCATTTTCTGTTATTCCTCTTTCTTTTTATTTACTTTCGAATTCTGCGGATCAAAATACCGTTGGACAAAAGTGTGGAATCTATGTAATGTCGTTCAAGCAGAATTTCTCCCTGCGGCACTACCTCGACATCTTCCTCACAGCAGTTAATCAGCACTTCCACATAACAATCCGGAAAATCCACTTTCTGAAACTGGATCACACGCCTGTACGCTGCATAATCATTCGGAAAATGAAATTACGGCTTTTTAAGAGCGGTTCCTGCCGGCGCAGATGAATCAGTGTAGATATGATCCTGCTGCGCTCTGCATACTTTCCGGCCTCAATATCCGACCACGGCATACATCTGCGGCAGTCCGGATCATAGCTTCCTTCCATGGCAATTTCTGTTCCGTAGTAAATGCACGGACTTCCCGGCATTGCAAAAAGCACAGCAATCTGTGCAAAATATTCATCCAGATTCTTCACATCCGAGCGAAGCCGCTTGGTATCATGCGAATCGAGCAGATTAAACAGCACATCATTGGTCTGCTGCATATAGCTTGTATAGCAGCGGTTGATTGTATACTCAAAGTCTTCATTCGTCAGGCTCTTATCAATCCAGAAATCCTTGATACTTTGCCCAAGCGGATAATTCATTACCGCATCAAACTCATCTCCGCGCAGCCACGGAAGCGCGTTGTGCCAGATTTCTCCGAGAATATAGATATCCGGGTTGATCTCCTTGACCCGCGCATGCAGTTCTTTGCAGAACCTGTGGGAAACTTCATTTGCCACATCCAGACGGATTCCATCGATTCCGTAATTTTCCACCCAGTTGGCACAAATATCTACAAAATATTTGCGTACTTTCGGATTGTTTGTATTGATCTTTGGCATGGAATCAAAAAAGGCAAATGTATAATACTGTTTCTTCTTTGCCGCCTGCCCGTTTTTATCAAACGGCCATTCATTGATCATAAACCAGTCATAATATTCCGACTCCGGTCCCTTTGCAAGCACATCCTGCCACGGTGCGAAATAATATCCGGAATGATTGAACACACCGTCAAGCATTACGCGGATGCCCCGCTTATGCGCTTCCTTCACAAGGTGTTTAAAGGTTTCCTCATCGCCAAAACGCGGATCAATCTTCGTATAATCCGTGGTATCATATTTGTGATTTGACGGAGCTTCGTTGATCGGTGTCAGATACAGACCGTTGATTCCCAGATTCTGCAGATAATCCAGCTTGTCTGTAATCCCCGCCAGATCTCCTCCGAAACATTCCTCATTGGTCACGCTTCCATGCTCTCTCCACAAAACCACATTCTCAGGATCATTGGAAGGATCTCCGTTGCAGAAACGATCCGGGAAAATCTGATACCATACGGTATCGTTGACCCATGCCGGGGTACGCGGTACATCACAGGGATTCATCCACGGGAAAACAAAGCACTGACGGCTTCTGCCTCCAGATGCATCTGTTCGCTGCTGACAAACCCGTCTTCAAAATAAAACCAGCTTTCCTCCTCTGTCTGAAGTTCAAAATAATACTTCAGACGCTTGTACTCCGGACGTACGGTTGTGGTCCACCAGATCTGATTTTTTAACCGCTTTTTATATATGATCGGCTCCTTTTTTCCATCCCAGTGCTCCCCGCCGCCTAATATTCCCGCGGCAAACGGATCTCCGAGTATAATGGATACCGATTTTACATCGTAGCCCGTTTTTATATTGATAATCAGCTCATCCTCATTCAGCGGATAACAGTAATTGTCACTCGCCTGATGATATACTGCGTTAAATTCCATATGTTCCCTCTCTCTTTTTTATGTTTATTTCCTTTAAATATTACCATATCTCTCTTGACTATTCAATGCGATGTTTTTTATAATATCCCTTAGAATATTAACGTTTTTAAGGAGGCATTTATGGCAGGCTCATCATTTGGCAATTTATTTCGTATCACCACATGGGGGGAATCCCACGGCAAAGGCATCGGTGTTGTTGTGGATGGCTGTCCTGCCGGACTCAGCCTCTGTGAAGAAGATATCCAGAAATTTTTAGACCGGCGTAAACCCGGTCAGTCCAAGTTTACCACACAGCGCAGGAAAGTGACACGGTAGAAATCTTATCCGGTATCTTTGAGGGAAAAACAACCGGTACCCCGATTTCCATGATGGTCTGGAACAAAGACCAGCACTCTGCGGATTACAGTGAAATTGCCTCCTACTACCGGCCGGGACATGCCGATTTCTGTTTTGATGAAAAATACGGATTTCGTGATTACCGCGGCGGCGGACGCTCCTCGGGGCGCGAAACGATCGGACGCGTTGCCGGCGGTGCAATTGCGATCAAAATTTTAGAGCAGATGGACATCTCCATACTTGCCTACAGTCAGGCAATCGGTCCGGTGTCCATTGATCCTGCCCGGTTTGATCCCGCAGAAATTTCAAAAAACAAGCTGTATATGCCGGATGCAACAGCCGCAGCAAAAGCCAGCGCATATCTCGAAAAATGTTTACAGGAACAAAACTCCAGCGGTGGCATCATCGAATGTCAGATTTTGGGGCTTCCCGTCGGACTCGGTGATCCCGTTTTTGAAAAACTCGATGCGAATCTGGCAAAAGCAATCCTCTCGATCGGTGCCGTAAAGGGCTTTGAAATCGGAGCCGGATTTGGTGCAGCTACCGCTACCGGGCTAACCAACAACGATGCATTTTGCATGGAGAATGGACATATCTCCAAGAGAACCAATTATTCCGGTGGCACGCTCGGTGGCATGAGTGATGGCTCGCTGTTATTTTTCCGTGCAGCCGTCAAACCGACACCGTCCATTGCAGCAACACAGCAGACCGTCAACAAAGACGGAAAAGAAATTGAGATCAGTATCAAAGGGCGACACGATCCGATTATCGTTCCGCGTGCAGTGGTCGTTGTTGAGGCAATGACAGCTATCACGATTTTAGATGCGCTCCTTTCCAACATGACCGCAAGACTTGACCGGATTATTGATTTTTACAGACAATAACGTTTAATCACAATAAAATTGGCAGTGAGGCTACGATGCAACAGCTTCACTGCCAATTTTTTCTTGTTTATTTTTCGTAAAGAAATTCTTCCGGCAATGTAACGTTAAAATCTTTTGCCAGATCCCGGAAATTGTCCGGAGTGATCGTCTGAAGCTTATCCGGTCTCATGGATAACATCTTCACAAGAATTTCTGCCGATTTCTCAGCGGTGTGCATCAGACCGAATGTCAGATCAAAATCTTCGCCTGCTGCGAACATTCCGTGATGTGCCAAATGGCCAGATCATACTTTTTCATCAGTTCACTTGTTGCAACCGCGATCTCTCTTCCTCCCGGAACCATCCACGGAACAACACCGACACCGTCCGGAAAAACAACCGGACACTCCGTTGCCATCTCCCACAGTTCTCTCGTAAACACTTTATCTTCGAGTGGAAGTACAAATGTGAGTGCAATAATATTGGTGGTATGTGCATGATAGACCACACGGTAATTTGGATTTTGAAGTTTTTTTACTTCGAGATTCATCAAATGACTCGGAAGCTCGGAAGTCGGTCTGCCTCCATTGACCAGCCCACAGACAATACGGTAATTTTCACCTTTTTCGTCCAGTTCAATCATGCAGATGGAATCTTCCGGCTTAATGATCACATTGCGGAAATACTTACCGCTTCCCGTAACCAGAAAAAACTCGCCGGCAAGATTCGGTACACTTGTGCCAATTGGCTGCCATTCCTTCGCCTTAAAATTCTCTTTTATCAATTCTACTTCTTCCGGTTTTACACGATAAGAAAGGTTTCCACCATTTCTCTCATGCCATCCCTGCTCCCATCCGTCATTCGCCATGCGGATAAATTCCTGTACAAATTCTGCATCTAAAAAATTCATAATTATAATTCCTCTTTTCTATTCTTTTTTAATTTCTCTTTTCCAATACTTCGTTCTCATACTTTTCGATTTCATCATAGAAATGAAGATCATCAACGACGCCCTCACGTCTTAAGTACTCATCCCATATCTCACCGATCGGCAACATCTTCACCGCCTCATTCATAACCATAAGTTTGCTCATCTGATTCGTATCCTGAAGCGCTTTGAGCATTGCATTCGGTGTACATAAAGCTATAAGAAGGGCTTTCTGCCAGCTTCGAAATCCTGTTGCAAGTGCCGAAACACGGTTGATACTTGCATCAAAATAGTCCAAAGCCATATAGACACGGTCAAGCGCATTATCTCTTACAATTTCTTTTGCCATCTCCTTCGTCTCATCATCAAGAATCAGCACATGATCGGAATCCCAGCGCACACCTCTTGTGATATGCAATGCAAATTCCGGATAAAAGCAGAGCATTGCCGGAATCTTGTCAGATACATACTCCAGTGGATGATAATGTCCGTTGTCCATAAGTGGCATACAGCCGTCATGTAAAGCAGCAAAACTAAGTGTAAACTCAGCCGATCCGACTGTGTAAGACTCCACACCTATACCGAAAACTTTTGACTCCACACAAGGCTTTACGAGGTTATGATCGTATGGCTCCGATAAGATCTGCTCGATGGAATCCTTGTATCGCATACGAGGTCCCATACGGTCTGCCGGAACATCTTTAAATCCATCACCGGTCCAGATGTTCATAACGCAAGGCATTCCGGTCTCTTTTGCAAAATATTCCGAGATGCGGATGCATGCCTTTCCGTGATTGATCCAGAAACGTCTTGTCTCCTCGTCCGGACTCGAAAGTGTCTGACCGTCCTTTACTTTCTCGTGTGAGAAAAAGGTCGGATTAAAATCGATACCCATATGATGCTTCTTGGCAAATTCTACCCATTTAGCAAAATGCTTTGGTTCAAGCGCATCTCTGTCTGCAAATTCCCCCGGTGCAAAGATTGCATAAGATGCATGTATGTTTAATTTTGCGGTTCCCGGCATCAGTCTCATCGCTTCTTCCATATCTGCCATCAACTGTTCCGGCGTTCTAGCACGGCCCATATAATTACCGGTCGTTTGAATGCTCCAGTAAGTCCTCCGTCATTGTCAAAACCGATCACATCATCCAGCTGCCAGCAGTGAAGCGATACCGGAACTTTCTTTAATGTCTCGATCGCCTTGTCGGTATCCACACCGAGTGCTGCATATTTTTCTCTTGCTGCTTCGTAATTTGTCATGTCTCTTCTTGTATGATAATTAGGAAGTTAATTATCACACGTTTCCTTTCTTTTAATATCGTGGTTCAATACAATTCAGATACTATGGACTTTTGATGTTTATTCTGTAGCTTGACTACTCAACTGGAGTGTATTGCCGCTACCTTTATCTGAATTGTTTATCAGCTGGATGTTGCCGGAGTGTTTTTCACTCAGAGTACTTATTTCTATCAAGTCTACGATGATAATCGA
>ENA-OQAS01000108-OQAS01000108.1-human-gut-metagenome-genome-assembly--contig:-NODE-108-length-41645-cov-4.866708_pt1 | contig 41645 bp, 53 predicted proteins | sample MGYA00242733_ERZ504523 | MGnify/ENA primary metagenome ERZ504523 (study PRJEB26092, sample SAMD00036239) | human gut metagenome | host: Homo sapiens | study: EMG produced TPA metagenomics assembly of...
TACTACTTGGGCTGCGGGAGACGGCGTTATTGCGGCAGGGTCTGCTGTCTGAGCCGGAGGCGAGTTCTGGCCCTGCGCAATGCTTTTAGCCGTCTCACGGAGCCTAGTAGTATCCCCCGACGGAGTCCCTGCCCGGTGCGATGCCACCTTCCTCTGGCGTTCCTCAACCACATCCACCTCTCAAAACCTCAAAACATCCCCAACTGCATCCACTCCCGGGCCAATGCCACCTTCCTCTGGCGTCCCTCAACCACATCCACCTCTCAAAACCTCAAAAAACATCCCCGACTGCATCCACTCCCGGAGCGATGCCACCTTCCTCTGGCGTCCCTCAACCACATCCACCTAACGAAACCTCAAACGTATCCCCGCCTGCTTCCAATGCTAAGAGCAGACGTCAAAAAAATCTCTCGCACAGACATGAGACTCCGGCATTCTCTTTCCCTGGCCTTCCATAAAAAAATAAAATGTATTATACTTATTGACAAGCGGATAAAAACATCCGCCGCTGTTTATGGCAAATATCACACAAAGGGAGGTTTTTATCATGGAATACAGACGTTTCGGAAACACGATCTATCTTCGTCTTGATCCGAAGGAAGAAATCCTGGAGGAGATCGGCAAAGTTGCAAAAAAGAGAATATCCGCCTTGCACAGGTCACAGGCCTTGGCGCCATCAATGATTTCACTGCAGGCGTATACAACACAGTGACAAAGGAATACCACTCTATTCAGTTCCAGGGAGCGTTTGAAATCGTATCACTTACCGGTACCGTTACCCGCAAAGACGGTGACGTTTATCTTCATCTCCATATCGCAGCCGGTGACGAGGAAGGCCATGTACACGGCGGTCATCTGAACCGTGCCATCATCAGCGCTACTGCCGAGATCCAGATCCAGGTGATCGACGGAGAGATCGGCCGTGAGTTCAGTCAGGAGATCGGTCTGAATCTGTTTAAATTCTGATTTTGCCAGAGGGATTCCGGACACAGTCTACTGCTTTACAGTTTAAAAATTTCATCACACATAAAAAGGGTGAAACTACACAGCATAATGCTGTCAGCTCACCCTTTTCTTTAGCTTCAATATTGCCCTCTTCCGCAATATCTGCAATGCTGTCACTGCTGTCGCCAAACTCTTCCGCACTCTCTGTCACGGTTCCGGCTTCCGCCAGCGGCATTTCCTCCTGTGCATAGGCCGTCACTGTTCCCGCTGACAGAGATGTGACTGTCACAGACGCCGCAAGCAGCCAGGCCATGATGTACTCGCCTTTTTTCGCATACCTGTTCCTCCCTTTTCCTCTAATTCACTTTACAGTTTTCTATAAAGCTGATATCACTGTGAATTTGCCTGATATTTTCTGTTCTGTCAACAAAGTGGATTTTAACAGAATCTGGTCAAACAGCTATTCGCAATTGAAGCAGAGGACTTCCCTGATTCACCGACATTTACATTGACAAATTCCCCTGTTATGATATACTTTGATGATAAAACTATTTTATACTAAAATTATTTAACGAAAGCAAATGAATGTGAGGATCTGATCATTATGAAGAATTTTAAAATCGGTGATAAACTTACGAGATTTCCCCTGATCCAGGGTGGAATGGGCGTTGGTATCAGCTTGGCCGTCTGGCAGGCACCGTTGCAAAGGAAGGCGGGATTGGAATCATTTCCACCGCTCAGATCGGCTACCGGGAAAAGGATTTCGACCGGAATACCGAAGAAGCCAACCAGCGGGCTATCCTGTCCGAGATGAAAAAAGCACGCAGGATTTCTCCTGACGGTATCATCGGTACAACATCATGGTTGCACTGAAGGAGTACGCATCTCATGTAAAAGCCGCTGTCCATGCCGGCGCTGACTGATCATCTCCGGTGCAGGACTTCCTACAGAGCTCCCTGCTCTTGTCAGCGGAAGCAAAACAAAGATTGCCCCCATCGTCTCAACGGACAAATCTGCAAAGGTTATCCTGAAATACTGGGAAAGAAAGTACAAGCGCACTGCAGACCTTGTGGTGATCGAAGGTCCCCAGGCAGGCGGTCATCTGGCTTCCACAAGGAAGAGCTGGATTCCTATACACCGGAAGCCTACGACAATGAGATCCGAAAGATCGTCCAGACTGTAAAAAGCTATGCCGCAAAATTCGGCACGGAAATCCCTGTAGTAGCTGCCGGCGGCATCGCCACGCACGAGGATGTAAAGCATGTCCTTGATCTTGGTGTGGACGGCGTTCAGGTCGCCACCCGTTTTATCCCAACGGAAGAATGTGACGCAGACATCCGGCTGAAAGAATCCCTGATCCACGCCGCAAAGGACGACATTGCCATTGTAAAAAGTCCGGTAGGTATGCCGGGACGTGCCATTATGAATCCCTTCATGCAGCACGTCATGGCCGGAGAAAAGATCCCGCACAGTCCCTGCACCGCTGCCTTGCCAAATGTTCCCCCGGCGAGATCCCTTACTGCATACAGACAAGCTGATCGCCGCCGTAAAGGGCGACGTGGAAAACGGCCTGCTGTTCTGCGGAGCAAAGGCCTATATGGCAGATAAGATCGAAACCGTGCACGATGTGATCGCTGATCTGTTTGGCACAGAATCGGAGTGCATCCGGCTGTCATAAAGATAAACCTGCGCTGTCAGGCACCTAACAAAAGCCCCTGCTTTCATGCTTTTCGCAGTGAAAACAGGGACTTTTAGTTTTTCTACCGGTTATCAATCTTTTCCGGGTACATGTCATGCTCTGCAAGGCGTTTCCAGGCAATCTCCTCCCATCTGGTTCCGGCTTTTCCGTAATTGCAGTATGGATCAATGGAAATGCCGCCTCTCGGCGTAAATTTTCCCCAGACCTCAATGTATTTCGGATCCATGAGACGGATCAGATCCTTCATAATGATGTTCACGCAATCCTCATGAAAATCTCCGTGATTGCGGAAGCTGAAAAGATACAGCTTCAGAGATTTGCTCTCCACCATTTTTTCACCGGGTACGTAGGATATCGTGATCGTCGCGAAATCCGGCTGTCCGGTAATGGGACAAAGGCTTGTAAATTCCGGGCAGTTAAATTTTACAAAGTAATCGTTGTCCGGGTGCTTGTTCAAAAATGTTTCCAGTACCTCCGGAGCATAATTGTCCGGATATTTTACTTTCTGATTTCCGAGAAGGGTGATCCCTTCTTTTTCCAGGTTTTCTCTGCTCATATTTTTTTCCTTTCTATGGTCAAACGGATATTTATGATCCGATCTATCTGTCAAGTGCCGGATCCTTCACTCCATTGAGCCGGAATGCCTCTGCTCTGTCAATACAGGTTCCACACACACCGCAGGCTTTTCGCCGCCTTCGTAACAGCTCCAGGTCAGTTCATAAGGAACATTCAGCTCCAGGCCGGTTTTTACGACCTCTGCCTTTGTGCAGCTGACAAAAGGCGCCTCAACCTTCAGCTGGCCGCCGCTTCCCTGATAGATTGCCTCGTTGATCGCATTGTGAAACGCACTGCTACAGTCCGGATATGCATTTCCGGCTGCATCATCCGCATGTGCTCCGTAATAGATCACACTGCAGTTTTTTGACAGCGCAATACTTGCTGCCGAAGAAAGAAACAATCCGTTCCGGAACGGCACATAGGTTGAAACCGGTGAGCCATCGGTTTCCTTCAGCTGCTCTGCATAGCTTTCGTGCGGGATCTCTCTGTCTGAATGCTTCAGAAGCGAACAGTCACTGTACCGGAAGATCGGCTCCAGATCCAGATAAAGATGCTCCACTCCGTAATATTCTGCTGTTTTTCTGGCAGCCTCGATTTCTTTTGTGTGCTTCTGTCCGTAAGCTACTGTTAATGCAATTACATTCTCTTTTCCATATTTGTTTACGGCAAGCCCCAGGCAGGTGGTGGAATCCACACCGCCGCTTGCAAGTACAAGTGCTTTCATAGCGTTCTCCTTTTCTGCGGTATTTCTTGTTATATTGTGATATGTTTTCCTGTCATACTCCCCGTTTCTGCGGGTCCCAGATCACCTTATGAAGCTGGATCTGAAGCTTTACATCGTTGAGCTTTTTTTCCATAAGGAAATCCACGATCTCCACCGGCTGGATCCTGCCGAAAACAGGGCTGAAATAAACTGCCGTTTTTCCGACCAGCCTGTACTTTTCCAGGATTTCCAGAGCTTTTTCCATATCTCTGCGGCTGCTGACCACGAATTTCAGCGTATCCTCACTGCCCAGAAGCTCCAGATTGGAAAGGAGCATCTCTTTTCCATGCCGCTGTCCGGTGCTTTATAATCCATGGTAAAGGACGGACGTTTTTTTAATATATGATAAGGCTTCAGATCTACGCTTCCATTGGTCTCAATCTCCACCCGCTGGGATGGATCCTCCAGGATTGCCTCGATCAGCTCCTCCATGCCTTTCCGTAAAAGTGGTTCCCCGCCTGTAAGTGTCACATTTTTTACGCCTGTTTCACGGATCCAGGAAAGGATCTCTTCTTCTGTCAGCCTTTCACTCTCACATCCCGGCTCATTTGCCCAGCTGGTATCACAATAGCTGCACTGAAGATTGCAGCCCTTAAACCGGATAAAAGCGGCAAGCTCTCCTGCCCGTCTGCCCTCTCCGTTGATGCTGACAATTTCTCTACAACCTGATAGGTACTCATAGCCATACCGCCTCCGTTTCTTCTTCCGTTTCCCGGTAAGCTGCACAGTTATTTGGTGTTTCGTAAACAACAGCTCTTTTTACAGGATAGCCCTTTTCTTCCATTTTCCTGAAAAATACTCTGAAAAATTCTCTGCTGTAGGGCGAAAGGGAACCTTCACCAGATGAAAGCCTTCTTCATCCAGTGCTTCCAGGGTTTTCGGACGTAATGTATTTTCTTCATAGATCAGCGTGTGATCCATGGAATCTGCCAGCTCCCGAAGATCCTTTTTCAGATCTCCGAAATCTACCAGCATCCCTCGCCCCTGACCGTTTTTCTCCAGCTTCCGGCTTTCGATCTCAATCTCCACATGCCAGCGATGGCCATGGATATTGGAACATTTGCCGGTGTAACCGGACAGAAAGTGTGCCGAATCGAAATCTGCTTCTGTTTTAACTGATACATAAATTTTTCCTCCTTCTGGATCTGTCACACCACCCGAATATTTCCATAAATAAAAAAACCGGGATTCCCGGCCTTGATCCAGTTAAAGTAAAAAAAGGCAGACCCGCCACGAGTCTGCCTGATTCTCACATCTTCTTCAGCCCTGGTTTTATTTATAGACAGATGGTACAAACGAACTGTCTTATATTAATTTGTATGGTATTTCCAGAGATACTGCATCAAACGATAAATCGGACCAGATCATCCGCGTTCGCTGCTCACTCATGAGCGCAGTCGCTCCGCAACGATCTATGGGAACTTTCAGCTCCGGAATTACGGTAATTTTCTGCAGAATTATCTTCTTCCACAGCACTTCTTATATTTCTTACCGCTTCCGCACGGACACGGATCGTTGGGATAGATTTTTCTTGCAGATGCCGGCTGCATCGGCATTGCTGTCGGCACAAAGCTGTTCGGCATTGCAGTGTGCGGCTTGCCTGTGGCAAACGGCCATACTGCTCCTGAGATCTCATTCGGTGTGTAACCGCGGAATTCCAGCATTCTTGTGTTATTGTTTGCCTCCATGATCAGCTTTGTAAATTTCTCAAGCTGCTCATCGTTAAACTGGATCCCCTTCTGGTTCAGGTTTTCCATGATCGCTGACATTCTGCCATCCATGGAGCATTCTTTGTAAATAAAGAACAGTACCTGATCCTTCACTGCATCGGAAACCTTCATCTCATCCAGCAGAAATCTGCCCAGTCTCTGGTAAGAAGCAGATTTTGTCGGATAACCGTTTTCGGAATAATCCAGGATCTCATCTACAGACGGAATATAGAATTTCCGTCCGCCCTGACGTCTCTCGATATCCTTGTAGATGTTATTGACCAGTGCGGATTTCAGGATCAGCTGATCCTCCGCAAGCTCACAGATGCAGGCCTTCTCCGGAATGGTATGATACAGCTCGATGAAGCTGTCATATCCGATGTCAAAGCCTTTTCTCTGCTTAAACATCTCATATACGGTCTTTGCCGGTGCAGATACATACAGATAGCTTACCATAATAAGGCAATCCTTCAGCAGTTTACCTGGCTGCGAAGTGTCTGGAACTCCGGTGTATTGATCTGATTGTAAACAGCTACAACCTCTGCCGGAACTTCTGCGTAATCATCACTGTAGGAAACAAGGTAGCCCATATCGTTCAGCCATTCTAACGTATTCCATTCATCCTCTGCAACATGGAAGCATTTTCTCTGAATAGCTGCCTCAAAAGCCAGTACCTCCTGATCGTCTGCTACGAGGAAGCTTGCTTTCATAACCTCCGGTTTAAGAACCTCTGCGGCAACCTTTGCGGCGATCTCTTCCTGATCCATTCCCTTGCAGTGAAGTCCAAGCTCACCTGCAATGCTGAGAAGGTCTTCTTTACGATAGGACATGAGGAAATCTTTTACTGTAGGGTTTCTTCTGCTGCCTGTGGCTGCCTCATCTGCTTTTGCAGCTCTGGCTGCTGCCTCTACTGCCGCTACTGTTGCAGCAATGTCTTCAGATGCTTTGGCTGTTTCCACCTCAGTTTCAACTGCTGCAGTGCATCCCAGCTCTGGTGCCTCTGTCCAGTACGGATCATCCTCACCCTTTACTTCTTTTATAATAGAAGGAGCTTCTGCTGTTCCCTCGTTTTTCTTCTCAATATCAACTCTGTATTCCGGAGCTTCCTTATCCGCACCATACTGACGGAAGGTAAACCATTTCTCGGAATCCATAAGCTCTACAGTCTCTGTCTCGCCTGCATTTAATAATGTGAAATTATTCTTCGCTTCTCCGTCACCGTTCTCACGGATCTGTACTTTTTCTGAAAAATTCAATCTCATATAGCTGCCTGCCGGATACTGAACCAGTTTTTCAAGCATGGCTGCCATATTTGCAAATGTAACGTCAGCCGCAACAGTACAACGTCTCCATACCGGCGGTTTCGTTCCTTTTCTTGTGATTTTTAACTGATAAAACATTCCTGTGTTCCTCTCCTGTAAATATATGCCGATCAGGAGATACGAATAACTCCTGATCCGGCGTAAGCAACTTCCCCTATGTTATACAAAAATAGAGAAATTGTCAATATTTGAGAGGCTTCTACAACACAATATCATATTTCTCAACCTGGATCACAGCATTTCCGTCACTGTGAAACAGGATCTCATCTGCTTCCACTGGTGTTGGGATCACGGTAGTCGCAGTTTTGCTTCCATCATTGATAAAAAGCTCTATGGAGCTTCGATCCAGGATAAAACGCAGCTTCAGATTTTGTCTGTCATCTGTGATCTGGAGCTTTCTTGTACATACAACATCACGCTGCACCCCGCTCCAGGTTCTGTCGATTTCCAGTATCTGTCTTTTTCGATCATAGGTAAAGACCGTTGTATATTCTTCATTGCGTGCAAGCTCGATCCGAAACTCATTGTACACATCCAATGCTTCCTGATTTGGATTTCCAGAGTTCCTGCTTCCATCCATGATGCCATCTGCGTTCTGCAGTTCCACAGTCAGATCGATCATTCGGCACGGACGCCTTCAAGCTTAAGCTCTCACCCACTTTTACATTCTCATAACAGCAACGGTTTTTCCGATAATTCTCAATTTCTCGGACCGGCTTCTGCCAGATCTTTCCGTCACGATATTCCAGCTCTCTCGGAAGAGTCATCATTCCCTGCCATCTCTGCTTTTCCTTGATCACACAGCTATCCCAGGATTTCATCCAGGCGATCATCACTCTTCTTCCATCTGGAAGAAGGGTTGTCTGCGGCGCATAAAAATCAAGTCCGTAGTCCAGACTTACCGGTGCGTCTTTTTCAAATGTATGTTTTTCGCTGTCATAATCTCCCGTAAAATACAGGAATTATGTCCATTATGAAACTCATACCCTTTTGCACGCATATGCTGCGGAGAACAGATCAGCACATGTTTATCCCCGAGCGGAAAGAAATCGGGGCATTCCCACATAACACCGATTTCTCCTGTGGAGTTCTCCGCAAGAATTGTTTCAAATTTCCATTCTTTCAGATCTTTACTGGAAAACAGAACTACCTGTCCAGGAATTTCTTCGCTGCGGCATCCTACGAGCATATGGTATGTTCCGTTATCTTCCCATACCTTCGGATCACGGAAATCAACTCTGCTGCATTTCTCCGGAAGCATATCCCCGGTGACTACCGGATTTTTCTCTGCCTTTACATAATCTTTTCCGTCACCCCAGGCAATGCACTGATTCTGCCGGACTTCTTCTTTTCCATCAGGCAGCTTTTCTGTTGTAACTCCTGTGTAGATCAAAGCCTGTTTTCCATCCGCTTCAATAGCACTTCCGGAAAAGCATCCCTCTCGATCATATTCCTGATCCGGTGCAAGCGCTGCAGGAAGCTGCTCCCATCTGATCATATCCTCCGTCACACTGTGGCCCCAGTGCATAGGGCCCCAGTCACGGCTGTAAGGATGATACTGGTAAAAAGATGTACCTTTCCTTTAAAAACAGAAAATCCATTGGGATCATTGATCCAGCCAACCGGTGCAGATACATGAAAGGCCGGTTTCTCTTCCTGCGGGATATTTTTTGCTTCCTCTATTTCATAAAGACGTTGCTTTTTCAAGTTTTTCACTCATACTCTGCTCTCTCTTTCTTTTTTATGTTTCTGACCGGTATCTTTTTCTGTTTTTATTTCTCTGTCTCACTAAGAGACTTCTGATACTGGTCAAAATATTTCTGTTTGATTGCCAGATAATCAGACAGTCCATACTGCTCCATCTTTTTCAGATAGGAATCCCATTCTTTATCGATGCCGCCATTCAGGATCCAGTCTGCTTTTTTCTGTTCCGCATACTTCTTGATATCTGTGTCGTACTGAGATACCTTATTGGTATCATCAATACTCATAAATACATTCGGATACACATATTTACTGTTCATATCCTTAAGATATGTTTCATGCATATTGTCGAGACGCCATTTTGCATCTGCCGGCTCTGTTACATATACATCGTAATACTCGTTAAGTATTGCCAACGGTCCGTTTACAGACTGTGCTTCACGAACCTCTACCGGAGATGCATCTCCAGATCCATATGTTTCAGCATCTGACCACCTTCTGCATTCTCGGACATCTCAAAGATATTAAATGAATCTTTTTCCCCGTAAGTACCCCAGTTATTCTGCGGAGACTGGATCGGTGCATACATCTGATCGATCCATGCTGCTGCCAGTGCCGTATTCCGACAGCTTGTAGTCAGAACGCAGCGTCTCTGTCAAAGCCACTGGTTTCACTGTTATTCTGTCTTGTGATATTTACAAGACATCCGGACCGGCCAGCGCCGGGAGCATTACATAATCTTCATTGTTATCAATATTTGCAATATCCCAGGTGAAACACAGACCATATCTGTGGTTCTTACCTTTTGCAACATAAGTTGACCATTCCTGGGTAAAAGCCTCCGGATCCACCAGCTTTTCTTCTACCAACTGATGGAGCCACTGAATACCTTCTTTATAGCCTTCCTGTACAGTTGTATAAATAACGGTTCCATCATCTTTCACTGCAAAATGATCACCGGTGTCACCATATCCTTCTCCGAATCCGTTGATGAGAATTGCAGGATCCTGATCACCATTATTGATGATAAAGGACATCGGGATCACACCACCCTCAATGTTGAATTTCTTTTCCAGTTTATCTGCATTGTCGCGGAAAGCGACCAGAACCTGTTCCAGTTCCTCAGTTGTAGTCGGAACGTCCAGCTTCAGATAATCCAGCCATTTTTTATTAATGTAGGGAATATCTCCAATTGCCTGAATGGCTTCTTTCCCCGCACCAAGCTGCTCGATCCATGGGAAAGAATAAATATGTCCGTCCGGTGCTGTACACATTGTTCTGTATTCCGGGTATTTTTCAAATACAGCCTTAAGATTCGGCATGTATTTATCAATGAGATTTTCTACCGGAATAATGATTCCCTGTTTGGCATAACGAAGAAGATCATAATCACTCATCCCTGCGTTAAAAAGTCCATCCGGAAGATTTCCGAACTGTGCCAGCGCCAGATTTTTTTTGTCATCAAACTGATCCGATACAAAACAGGTCCAGTCAATGTGGACATTGGTCTGCTTTTCCAGTCTTTTAAAAATCGTTCTTTCATTAGGTTCCTGTGTAGATGTTGCAGGTGCACTGGTAATAAAAGACAGCTCTGCTTTTTCTTTCAGAGGAAAGGACACATCTTCCACCGGGATATCCGGATCTGTTTCTGCTTTCATGTGTTCTTTTCCGTTTCCACATCCGGCACTGCATACCATTATAATTGCAGAAAGCCCGATTGCCAATAATGCCTTCATTCTTTTTTTCATCATTATCAACCTCCTGTCATCAGCCTTTTACAGAACCAACCATAATGCCCTGGTCAAAATATTTCTGGAAGAATGGATACATGATCAGAAGCGGTAAACTTGATACAATGATCGTAGCATATTTCAGAAGTTCCGCTACCTTTGCCATCTGTGCAGTACTCTGGATATCTGCGATCATTCCGGCTGCGGTGTATTCTGTACAAGGATGGAACGAAGTACCAGCTGCAATGGCTGCAGTTTCGCATCATTCAAATAAATCATAGCGTCAAAATAACTGTTCCACATTCCTACAAAGGACCACAGTGCAAGCACTGCGATGATCGGTTTGCATACCGGCATCATAATCTTGAAAAAATGCTCGATTTCCGTGGCACCGTCAATGGCAGATGCCTCTCTGAGTTCCTTGGGGATAGACTGATAATAGGTTCTGGCAAGGATCATGTTCCAGACATTAAACGCACCCGGAAGCAGGATTGCCCAGATTGTATTTACCAGATGCAACTGATTGATCAGGATAAAAGTCGGGATCATTCCTCCACCGAAAAACATGGTAATGAGAAAAATAACATTGAAGAAATTTCTTCCCACAAATTCTTTCTTGGACATTGGATATGCTGCCAGCAGAGTTACCAGAACTGAAATAATGGTAAACACCAGGGAATAAAAAAATGAGTTTGCAAAGCCTCTCCAGATCATATTATTTTCAAGAACTCTGCGGTACGCATCGATCGTCCACTTCCGCACATCAAAGCTGATCCCCTGGCTGTTCAGCACATTCGGATCCATAAAGGATGCGATCACAACATATAAAAGCGGAACCAGAATGGAAAGTACAAATGCACCCAGAAGTACGTATCCGATTCCTAAAATGGCTTTGTCAGATGCCGAATATTTCTTTTTCTTTGCTTTTGCCATAACAGCACCTCCTATAATCCCTCTCCGTCATTCAGTTTCTTGACTACCCAGTTTACAAAGATCAAAAGAATTACATTGATCACTGAATTAAACAGCCCCACTGCTGTAGAATATCCATAGTCTCCATTCAGAAGACCGATTCTGTATACATAAGTAGAAAGAATCTCAGATGCAGGAAGGTTCATATCTGTCTGCAGTGCATATGCTTTTTCAAAACCAATGCTCATAATATTTCCGGCCTGAAGGATAAACTGGATCACAATGATGTTTTTAATAGCCGGAAGCTGTACATACCAGATCTGCTGCAGGATATTTGCTCCATCCACCACTGCTGCCTCTTCCAGATCCTTACTTGCATTGGCAAGTGCTGCAGTATACATAATGGATGCCCATCCGGCTGTCTGCCAGATTCCGCTGGCTATGTAAATGGTACGAAATGCTGCCGGCATAGTCATCCAGTTGGCATCGGAACCGATCAGTTTATTCAGCGGACCTACCGGTGAAAGAAACATACGAACCATACCGCAGAGTACGATAACGGAAATAAAATTCGGCGCATAGATCAGAAGCTGAATTTTTTTCCTGATCCCGGCTCTCCGGATCTGATTCAGAAGAAGTGCCAGGATGATCGGAATCGGAAATCCCCACAGCAGTCCGTAAATACTCAGTTTCAAAGTGTTCACAAGATAATTCATAAAATCCGGTGATGCCAGAAATCTCCGGAAGTATTCCAGTCCTACCCATTTGCTTCCAAATACACCATCAATGACATTGTAGTCCTCAAAAGCGATCAGTACGCCACCCATGGGCACGTATTTGAAGATGATCGTCAGAAGAAGTGCAGGCAGCAGAAAAAACACATACAGCTGCCAGTTCTTTTTCACATACTGAAGCTTTTCTGCAGCAGTTCTTTTTCCTGCCGGAACAGCTTTCGCAGAACCTTTTTTCATTCTCTTTTCCTCCCGTTTTTGTTCTTTCGTTCTTGTTTAGTAACCGGTAAAGTAACCGGTTACTTTATAATTTGATACTACTATATGACATAGCTTCTGTCAACCTTTTTTGTTAATTTATTCAAGAAAAGTTACCGGTAACTTAACTGGTTATTTTTTTATTGCTATTTAACGTCTGTATTGTTATACTTAATTACATCAATCCAATTATCTTGTACGGTCTGCAGATTTCTCTTATATGATCACATCTGCATTCCGTACCATAACTTTCTGCTGTTAAAAGGAGACTATTTTTTATGGCTAAAAAACAGGTAACATTTGCCGATATTGCAGAATACACTGGTTTTTCCAAGACTACGATCTCCAGATATTTCAATCATCCGGATTCTCTGACCCTGGAAAATCAGGAAAAGATCGCAAAAGCCCTTGATGAGCTCGGCTACAGAAAAAACAAGCTTGCCAGGTTCTTGCCAATGGAAAAAGCGAATTTGTAGGGATCATTGTCCCGAACCTTTATCTTCATTATTATTCCGAAATGCTGACACAGCTTCTTCGAAGTTACTCCGATTATCATTACAAATTTCTGGTTTTTGTCAGTGATGGCGGCCCGGAGAAAGAAATGCAGTATCTGGACGAGCTGATGGCTTATAAGATTGAAGGACTTATTGTTCTCAGCCATACTCTTTCCTCTGAAAAACTGGCTTCCTATAATATTCCTGTGATCGCCATTGAACGTGAAGCAGAACATATATGCAGCGTTACAACAGACAATTACATGGGCGGCATGCAGGCTACTTCTCTGCTGATACGTAATCAGTGTGATGTACTGATCCACATCAATGTCCATGTACCTGAGAATATTCCGGCTTATGACCGTATCCGTGCCTTTGAGGAAACATGCCGGGAATATCATGTTCCTTATGAACTGAACCTTAATGTTTCCGGTGATTCCTATCAGGAGCTTTTTGAACAGATGCGTGTGATCTTTCAGGATATTGACAGTAAATATTCCGGTCAGAAAAAAGGCATATTTTTATCCAATGATACTTACGCAAATATATTTCTCAATCTGATCTTCCAGAAATACAACTGTCTGCCGGATGAATATCAGATCATCGGATTCGATAATTCACCCATTGCTGCGGAGTCCATCATCCCGATCACTACTATTGGACAGCAGATTGATGTGATCGCACAGACTACCATGGAACTGCTTGTGGAACAGATGAACGAAATGAAGAAAAGAAAACCGGCACCGCTTCAAAAACCGATCCACAAAAAGATCACTCCGGTTCTGATACGACGACAGACAACCGGAGACTGAAAATACTTACAACATTTTCCATATTCCATAACAACCCGTATATTCATGTACCGGAAACTTCATGCTATAATTCTGTGGAAAAATGTCAGATAACCATTACCGCCGGGAAATATTTTACAGGTTTCCCGGCATCTATAAATATCTATTCAGGGAGGAAATCATGAAAAAAGATCAGGAAATTTTTCAGGAACGTTTAAACCATCATCACGACGAGCTTCGATGGCTGTACACAGAGCTTTATCACAATGACGATATGTTTGCAGAGCTCTGCGACCAGATGTACCAGTATTTTACAGCACGCCGCCGCGCGCTCAAAAACCGCGACCTGGAAAGAGAAAAAAATCCGGACTGGTTCCGCCAGAAGGATATGCTTGGCATGATGCTCTATATTGACAATTTTGCCGGCAACATCAAGGGAGTTTCTGCCAAGCTTCCATATCTTAAGGAATGCAACGTAAACTGCCTGCATCTGATGCCGTTTCTGGACACTCCGAAGGGCCGTTCCGACGGTGGTTACGCAGTAGCCGACTTCCGCAAAGTCCGCCCGGACCTTGGTTCTATGAAGGACTGGCTGCCCTTGCAGATAAATGCCACAAAAACGGAATGAACCTGTGTATGGATTTTGTTATGAACACACCTCCGAGGATCATGAGTGGGCCAAAAAAGCACGCCAGGGTGACGGCGAATATATGAGCCGTTACTTCTTCTACAACAACCGTGAGATCCGGACGAGTACGAAAAGACCGTACCACAGGTATTCCCAACCACTGCTCCGGGGAACTTACCTGGCTTCCGGATATCGGTCACTATGTCATGACTACCTTTTATCCGTACCAGTGGGATCTGAACTACGGCAATCCCCGTGTTTTCAATGAGATGATGTACAACTTCCTCTTCCTTGCAAACCAGGGAATGGACGTGATCCGTATCGATGCGGTTCCGTATATCTGGAAGGAACTGGGAACTCCCTGCCGTAACCTGAAGCAGGTGCATACGATCGTTCGTATGATGCGTATGATCGCCGAGATCGTCTGCCCAAGTGTCGTACTTCTGGGTGAGGTCGTTATGGAGCCGGAGAAGGTTGTTCCCTATTTCGGAACCGTAGAGAAGCCAGAATGCCATATGCTTTACAATGTAACAACCATGGCTACAACCTGGAACAGCATTGCCACTCGTGATATCCGCCTTCTGAAAAAACAGATGGATATTGTAAACAGCCTTCCGAAGCAGTACACCTTCCTGAATTATCTCCGCTGCCATGACGATATCGGCTGGGGACTTGATTTCGCCACTCTGAAAGACTGGGGCATGGATGAGCCATCTCATAAGCGTTACCTGAATGATTTCTTTACAGGAAAGCACCCGGGAAGCGACAGCCGCGGAGAGCTCTATAATGATGACCCGGTAACTCAGGATGCTCGTTTCTGCGGAACTACTGCTTCCATGTGCGGGATCGAGGCTGCTCTTTTTGAAAAAGATGACGAGAAACTGAAAAGAGGTATCCGTGAGGATCTGATGCTTCACGCATATATGCTTACCCAGTCCGGAATCCCGATGCTTTACAGCTCCGATGAAATCGGACGTCTCAATGATTATTCCTATAAAGAGGATCCGGATAAGGCTGCAGATTCCCGCTATATCCACCGTGGTGCTTTCCAGTGGGAGCTTGCCGGAAAAAGAAACTCCAAATCCTCCGTTGAGGGACAGATCTTCCAGACTCTTAGCCGCATGGAGCAGATCCGCAGCCAGGAATCTGTTTTTGATAAGGACTGTGATGTATATACATACGATGTTCATGATGACAGCATTCTCTGCATCCTTCGCCAGAAAGGAAACGAACGTTTCATCGGAATCTTCAATTTCAGTGACAGCGAAAAAACTGCCTGGATGCAGGAGGAAGGAACCTTCCGCGATCTGATCACTGACCAGACACTGGAGCTTAAGGACGTGGAGCTTCCGGCTTATGGATTTATGTGGTGTAAGAGGATGTAACTGTTACTTGGTAAATAAAAAAGACGTGGCCTTACGGATCCACGTCTTTTTATTATGTTATATCTTTATTTTTTATAAGCTGTTCTGGTATTCAGAAATTACTTGCAGAGCTCCTCTGCCATTGCATCGATCTCTGCCGCATTCTCATCGCTGAGGGAGGACATGATCTTTACATTGTTCTCAAGCCATGTGATATTTTTACTCTTCTCGAACATTCCTTTCATGACTTTAGCTGCAGTCGGTGCCCAGCTTCCGTTCTCAATGAGGCCGATGGTGCGGTTCTGGTAATTACGCTCTGTCAGGTTCTCGATGAATGTACGCATAAACGGGAATGCTTCTCCGTTGTATGTAATGCTGGCCAGTACCAGCTTGCCGTAGCGGAAAGCATCCTCACTGCCTCTGCCATGTCTTCTCTTGCAAGATCGCAGACAACAACCTTCGGGCAGCCCTTTTCCTCCAGCTTCTGTGCAAGAAGCTCTGCTGCTTTCTTTGTATGTCCGTATACAGATGTGTAGGCGATCATTACTCCTTCACTCTCTACTTTATAAGAAGACCAGATATCATATTTCTCCAGATAATGTCCAAGATTCTCGGTAAGGACCGGTCCATGGAGCGGGCAGATGGTCTGGATATCAAGAGTTGCTGCTGCCTTGAGAAGCTTCTGTACCTGCGGACCGTATTTTCCGACGATTCCGATATAGTAGCGACGTGCTTCACAGTCCCAGTCCTCTTCTACATCAAGAGCTCCGAATTTGCCAAAGCCGTCTGCGGAAAACAGAACTTTGTCTGTGCTGTCATATGTAACCATAACCTCCGGCCAGTGAACCATCGGTGCAAATACGAAAGTAAGGACGTGTTTTCCAAGTGTCAGGGTGTCACCGTTGGCTACAATATGTTTCTTTCCTTCCAGATCCATTCCACGGAAGAAATTCTCCATCATGGTAAAGGTCTTTGTGTTGGCAACAACAGTTGTATCCGGGTATGCTTTCATGAAATTCTCAATATTTGCTGCATGGTCCGGCTCCATATGCTGGACTACAAGATAATCCGGTTTCGCACCATCCAGAACCTCTGCAACTTTTCCCAGCCACTCTTCTGTGAAGCCGGCATCTACAGTGTCCATAACTGCGATCTTCTCATCTTTGATCACATAGGAGTTGTAGGACATTCCGTTTGGCACTACATACTGTCCCTCAAACAGGTCTACCTGATGATCGTTTACTCCTACATAATAAATATCATTTCCGATTTTCATTGTATTGAGTTCCTCCTTAGTCTGCTGTATTTTATATTTCCAATATTTCTGAAAATACTTCTTATTGCTCTCATTTATTATATCATTGTTCGTACTGAAATCAATGTAGAATCTATAAATAAAAACAAACCTCTGCGCCTGGTAAAAGAGCTATTTTCCCCTCTTTACAAACCTATTCCAACATAGTATTGTATACCTTGGATGAAGGAATTTTTTATAATTTTTATGAGGTAAACTATGTGTGAAAATGAAAAAAAGAAAACGTCTTCCATTGAGATGACCTCCGGCTCTCTCTGGAAAAATATCCTCCTCTTTAGCCTTCCCCTGATGGGGTCCCAGGTGTTGGAGGTTCTTTTTAATTTAAGTGATGTTGCGGTTGTAGGGCGATTTGCAGATTACATGGCACTTGGAGCTGTGGGTTCCACAACTCTGCTGGTCACTTTATTTACCGGAATCCTGATCGGCATGGGCGCCGGAGTCAATGTTCGTGTAGCACACGAGCTTGGTGCCGAAAACAGAAAAGGTACCGAAGAAACGATCCATACATCTCTTCTTCTCTGTGCCATCGCAGGACTTCTGGTCTGTGTCGTCTGTCTTCTGTTTTCCGGACAGATGCTGTCCATGATGAATACGAAACCGGAGCTGATGGACCAGGCTGTTTTATATATGAAGATTTATGCTCTGGGTATGCCGGCCATGGCTGTATACAATTTCGGTAACGGCGTATTAAGTGCCCGCGGCGATACGAAGCGACCACTGATCTATCTTTCCATTGCCGGAGTGATCAACGTTCTTCTGAACCTGTTTTTCGTTATCGTCTGTCATATGGCCGCCGCAGGTGTGGCAACTGCCAGCGCGATCGCACTGTATATCTCCGCAGCGCTGGTAATGATCCACCTCCTTCGGAGAAAAGACGAATGCAGGGTATCCCTGCGTAAGCTCCGTCTTCACCCGAAGGCCTGTAAAGCAGTACTGCTTCTTGGTATTCCCACAGGTCTGCAGAACGGAATTTTGCCATTGCAAATCTGTTCGTACAGACCGGTGTCAACTCCTTCGATGCAGTCACGGTTTCCGGAAATGCCGCTGCCGCAAATGCAGACTCTCTGATCTACAACGTCATGTTTGCTTTCTATACTGCATGCGCAAGCTTCATCGGTCAGAACTGGGGTGCCGGAAATAAAAAACGTATGCTGAAAACTTATGGGATCAGCCTTACCTATGCCTTCATCGCAGGTGCGATCCTTGGTGGACTGCTTCTTGTTTTCGGTCCGCAGTTTCTGTCACTGTTTGCCACAGAACCGGCAGTCATCGATGCCGGCATGGAGAGGATCCGGATCATGGGCTTCAGCTATGCCTTCAGCTGTTTTATGGATTGCAGTATCGCCGCTTCCCGTGGCATCGGAAAAAGTATCCCACCGACCATCATCATCATTCTGGGATCCTGTGTATTCCGTGTCATCTGGTTCTATACGGTGTTTGCACACTTCCAGACCATTTCCTCACTTTATCTCCTGTATATTTTCTCATGGGGAATTACAGGCTTTGCGGAGGTTCTGTTCTTTGCTGTAAGCTTCCGGAAAATTCGGACCTGATACTTCAAATATATAGCGCAGACGAAGCATTGATCTGGCGCTTTTTATATCTTTCTCGCGTTTTATGTACATTTGTCTTTACAAGGCGGACATAATTGTATATAATTATCCTGTTGTGCTTTTACGCGATGCAGTAATACCGGCTTAGAACGATCCGCCCTTTACACTGGATCGTTGCTTTGCGGCTCAGCATTTTTTTAGCACACTCACACAATAGGAAAGAGGAAACTAGTTATGAAAAACCTGATTCAAAAATGGAACAGCATCAACCTGATCAAGCGTATCATCTGTGGTCTGATCGTTGGTATCATTCTCGGACTTGCGATCCCTCAGGCATCTGTGATCTCCATTCTCGGTGATCTGTTCGTCGGTGCTCTTCGTGGAATTGCTCCGCTTCTGGTGTTCTTCCTGGTAATGAGCTCTCTGTGCCACATGGGAAAAGGCCAGAAAACAAACATGAAATTCGTTGTTGTACTTTATCTTCTGGGAAATATACTCTCAGCACTGGCAGCTGTGATCTCCAGCCGCCTGTTCCCGATCATGCTGACTTTTCCGAAGTACAAATACTTCCGACGTCACTCCGCCAAGCGGTGTTGCAGAGGTCCTCAAAAACCTTCTGATGAACATTGTTTCCAACCCGGTTGACGCACTTGTCAACGCCAACTATATCGGTATCCTTGCATGGGCCATCATCTTCGGTATCGCACTGAAGGCCGCAAGTGAAACTACCAAGACTGTCATCGAAAACATTTCCGATGCAACCTCCACAGCCGTAAGATGGATCATCAGCTTGCTCCATTTGGTATCATGGGCCTGATCTTCACAACCATCTCCGAGCAGGGGCTTGGCGTACTGTTAAGCTATGGCCGTCTGATCTGTATACTGGTGGGAACCATGCTCTTTGTTGCACTGGTGATCAACCCGATCATTACTTTCATCTGCACACGCCAGAATCCGTATCCGCTGGTTCTGCGCTGCCTGAAGGACAGTGGTATCACAGCCTTCTTTACAAGAAGCTCTGCCGCCAACATTCCGGTAAACATGGAGCTGTGCAAGGATCTCGGACTTGATGAGGATACCTACTCCATCTCCATCCCTCTTGGTGCGACCATCAACATGGGTGGTGCAGCGATCACCATTTCCATCATGGCTCTGGCAGCTGCACATACACTCGGTATCAGCGTAGACTTCCCGACCGCTCTGATCCTCTGCATCCTGGCTGCTGCAAGTGCGGCTGGTGCTTCCGGAGTTGCCGGCGGTTCTCTTCTTCTGATCCCGATGGCCTGCAGCCTTTTCGGAATCCCCAATGATGTTGCCATGCAGGTAGTTGGTGTCGGTTTCATCGTAGGCGTGATCCAGGATTCCTGTGAGACAGCACTGAATTCTTCCACAGACGTACTTTACACAGCATGCGCCTGCAGGATCAGAAAGAATAAATGATCACACTTATAAACCGTCAGGCGGATATTCATAATTGAAACAGGGGACTCCCTTGATTCGGTTAAAAGGAGCAGATCTTCCGTATTTGGAAAATCTGCTCCTTTTTTGGCTTAACAATATCTGCCCCATATAAAATTATCCGTAATCGGTAAATAAAACATCCTCTACATTCGAAAAAGCTTCCAGCTCTCTCCCATCTGCACAGCCAGATATACAATCTCAAAGATCACAGCTACAGATCCAAGCTTAAAAAGCAGGGAATCCACAAGACCTCCTGCCTTACAGAAATCCAGCGCAATGCCTCCCGGCAGCGGATACAGGATCCGTACCCGTTTCCGGTTAAAGCAGTCCAGCACCAGATGTGATACGAATCCAACCACAAAATAAAGGACCAGCTTCACGGACACCATGGATATGGCTGCACTTAAAATGGCCATAGCCATGATCGAATGCATAAATGACCGGTGCGGCTGATTTTTTCCAAAGGCGCAGACTGCGATAAAAATAATAACTCCCATGGCAACCGGCGCCATAGACTGGTTATTGCGGATCTTTTCCCAGATAGAAAAATCATAAAAATAATTCAATGCGATCTCTGCTGCCACAAGCAGTACCGCGATCAGTGTGATCCGGTCCGCATCCTTATGGGATTTGGAGGTTCCTACATCAATGTCGCTGATCAATGCTCCAAGCATTCCTGTTCCTGCCGCAAGTACCAGACCGGAAACCGTAGAGGCTGTGTAACTGCCAGCACTGTTCCGAGTCCGACTGCCGCGTGTGTTTTTCCTGTCATAATTCTCCCCTTATTGTAAAAAATCTTCCGTTATTCAGGATTATCCACTGCTACAGATCAGACACTCTCTTCTGATCTTCTGCATATATAAATGTATCACTTTATCATTTACCGCAGATCTAAAAATACAATAAGGCAGCTGTCAGCCTTACCTTTTACTGACAGCTGCCTCCACGAAACAGCATTATATCACATAAAAAATTACGATTCTATCTAAAATCTTTCTACTTCTTTCACGTCCCGTTTAAATGGAATATGTCTCTTGGATCTCTCTTTTAATCAGACCAGTTCATACGTCCGTAGCGAAGTGCAATACCTTGGATCTCTTTCTGAAGCTTCACAGTCAGCTCCCTTTTGCGTATCCTCCACTTCCAGTTCTTTCCTACTGTGGAAGGCTGGTTCATTCTGCAGCTGTTATCCAGTCCCATATAATCCTGCATAGGGATCACACAGAGCTTTGCACTGCTTCTCATAACCAGGCTGATAAAGCATTTATGCAGCTCTTTATCCGGTGTATAGTTATCACAGAGATAATCCCTGGCAAGCTTACGCTCTTTTGCCATAATGCTCTTCCACCATCCGGCGATGGTCTCATTATCATGGGTTCCTGTGTATGCCACACTGTTCTCCGGATAGTTGTGCGGAAGATAATCGTTGGCACAGCCGGAATCTCTGGAATCAAACGCAAACTCCAGGACCTTCATTCCCGGGAATCCACTGTCATGGACAAGCTGACGCACAGAATCTGTCACATAGCCAAGATCCTCCGCAATGACCTGCTTCCAGCCAAGGGCCTGCTCCACTTTGCGGAACAGATCGATCCCGGGACCTTTTTCCCAATGACCGCCAATGGCATTTTCTGCACCGTACGGAATGGAAAAATACTCGTCAAAGCCACGGAAATGATCGATCCTTACCACGTCATAAAGGCGGAATACGTAGCTCAGTCTGGAGATCCACCACTGATATCCTGTATTTCTGTGGTAATCCCAGCGGTACAGTGGATTTCCCCAAAGCTGTCCTGTTGCGGAAAAACCGTCCGGCGGGCATCCGGCTACAGCCACCGGCACATTCTCCTCATCCAGCTGGAAAAGCTCCGGATGAGCCCAGGTATCTGCACTGTCCATAGCTACATAGATCGGGATATCTCCGATGATCTGAATGCCTTTTTCGTTGGCATATTTTTTCAGTTTCATCCACTGCTCATAGAATTTGAACTGCATATACTGCTGGAATTCAATATCAAAATATAATTCTCTGCGATAGTAATCCATGGCATTTGCCCAGCGAAGGCGGATATCCTCTGCCCATTTTGTCCACTCAACACCGCCGAACTGATCCTTTACTGCCATAAAAAGTGCATAGTCGGAAAGCCACCAGCTGTTTTCTGCAACAAATTTCTGATAATCCGGATTCTCGCTGATGTTGCTGTTTTCGTAAGCTTTGCGGAGAAGCTTGTAACGGCCTTTGTAGATTTTTTCATAGTCTACGCTGTCTGCTCTTCTTCCCCAGCTGACCTTATCACAGTCCTCCTTTGTAAGGACGCCTTCCTCCACCAGTGCCTTCAGGCTGATAAAATACGGATTTCCCGCAAAAGTGGAGAAGGACTGGTACGGAGAATCTCCGTAACTGGTAGGTCCCAGCGGAAGGATCTGCCAGTAGCTCTGTCCCGCTTCCTTCAGCCAGTCCACAAAATCATAGGCACTCTTTGAAAAACATCCGATGCCGTACTCTGACGGCAGGCTTGTGATCGGCATCAGAATGCCGGCTGCTCTTTTATCCATATCTTTTCTCTCCTTATGTTGAGCCTGCATCTCAGAGCATCTTATCTATTATCCTCTCACGGATGCATATTCATATAATCTGCGCAACCGTTTGCGTAAATTATACGTCCGTTTTGCATGAAGTGCAATGCGTTTTTGTCTTTTCTACCTTTCTTACAATTTTTACATCCTGATTTTGTGCAGTTTTTTATTATGTCAAACAGAATCTGTCTGCATCTCACTACCTGATTTTCTGTGCATCTGTTTTTACGCAATTTCATGCAATTTTCCGTGCAATATGTTTGACAGTATCCTTGTTATGAACTACAATATCTCTATCAGACTGAGATAAAAAAGCCGGATCAGAGGCATACTTCCGCTTTGATCCGGCATATCCGTGAGGAGGCAAATTTATGGCAGTAACCATCAAAGATGTGGCAGCTCTGGCCGGGGTGTCCCCGTCCACCGTTTCCAGAACCTGCAAAAATAATCCATCTATCAGTGAAGAAACCAAGGAACGTGTACGCAGAGCCATGGTGGAGCTTGGCTATGAGCCGAATTTCCAGGCCAGCAACCTGGCAGCACAGATTTCCCGCTCCATCGGTATCATCCTGCCTCCATCCCCAAAGGAGACATACGAGAATTCCTTTTACCTTGAGACGATCCGGGGGATCAGCACTACTGTAACGCACATCAGTATATCAGCACCATTGTTACCGGTCAGAATGAAGAAGAGATCCTTAACGCAGTACGTTCCATGTCCAGAAGCGGTAAGGTTGACGGATTTATTGTTCTTTATTCCCGTGTGAATGATCCTGTTATTGATTTTCTTTTCAGTGAAGGACTTCTCTATATCCTGATCGGAAAACCGGCACAATACACCAATCATACGATCTATATCGATAATGACAACCTTCTGGCCGGACAGGAGGCAACGGAGTATCTTTATGCTCTGGGCCACCGGAAGATCGCTTATCTGGGTGTAGATAATTCCCTGGTCTTTTCCGCAGACCGCAAAACCGGCTACATGACTGCGCTGATCAGTCACGGATTAACCGTACAGCCTGAATACTGTATAGAGGTTTCGGCAGCTTCCCAGGATGAGTTTCAGGAGCTTCGAAAGCTGCTTTTAAGCGAGGATCGTCCTACAGCTGTGCTTGTCAGTGATGATATTCTGGCGCTTTCTCTGGAAAGGATCTGTATGGAAGCAGATATCTCCATACCGGAGGATCTGTCCATTCTTTCCTTTAACAACTCACTTTTTGCCAGACTGACTTCGCCTCAGCTGACCTCCATTGATATTAACTCCGGGCAGCTTGGAATGGAAGCAGCCACGCAGATGATCAGTCATATCGAAAATCCGAGCCTTCCGGCCACAAAGATCATTGTACCTCACCAGCTGATCGAAAGGGACAGCTGCCGGAGGATCTGATCTGCTTTCAAACAAAAACAGGTATCTTCTCCGCTGACTGTGTATTGACCACCACTTATCGATCTGACATTGGTGGTCGATCTACCACCCGGCAAAAAGATACCTGTTTTTCATTTTTTATAATGCTTTCTCATAACACCAGTACATATGTCCCCAGAGTTCACACTCTCCCACGTTCTCAAAATTCAGCTTATCATAAGAACGGAGTGCTTTTACATTGTCCTTCGCAACAAGAAGATGTACAGCTTTATAGCCCCGCTTCTTCAGCTCTTCCATCACACCCTTAAGAAGTTTCCCGGCAATCCCCTGATTCTGGAATTCCTGACATACTCCCACCCGGGAGACCTCCACTGACGGCACCATGGTTTCTGACCAGCATGTGAGACATTCCACATTTGGATCATCATCAATGGAGATCACACCTGCGATATTTCCCGTATCGTCCCGCATACAGAACAGCGCATCTCTGGAAAGATCAAATTCCACTTCTTTTTCTGAAGGATACTCCTCTGTCCACACACAATAGGGCGTCCCCAGCAATGAACGGTACAGCTTCAGAACTGTATCTGCTTCTTCTCTTTTTACACGCTCGAAATTCATTTTATATCCTTTCTCCTGAAAATACATTCTTTTTCCGCCCGGATCTCGCCAGTATCAGGATCACAGCAAATGTAATGATCTCTGAACTCAGAAAGGAACTCCACACGCCATTGATCCCAAATAATCCGGACAAGATCACCGCACTTGCAGCAATAGCGATCACACCACGCATAAGCGATCCCACGATCGCCGGAACTGCACGATCCACCGCCGAAAAATACGCCACTAGCATAATATTGATCCCCGCAAACAGGAATCCCAGGAAGTAGATCCGCAGGCCCACATGTGCATAATCCAGAAGCTGCTGGTTATTTTCACTGTTAAAAACAGCGACCAGATTGTCTGTAAAGCCCCACACCACCAGGATCGTCACCGCTTCCAGCACTGCACAGGAAACCAGACTCCAGCGAAGCAGGCTTTTTACATGGTCACGCTGTCCTTCTCCGTAGCTTTTGCTGATAAGCGGCTGTGCACCCTGCGCCAGTCCGTTAAAAATAGACATTGCCACAAGGGAAAGATTAGCCACTACTCCGTAGGCTGCCACGCTTACATTCCTGCGATCCCAAGAAGAAGCATGTTAAAAATGATCGTAATGATCGCTGAGGAAAGCTCTCCGACAAAGGCCGAAATCCCAAGCTGACAGCATGAGATCAGATGGCGGATGGAAGGCCGTACCCACCGGAAACCTACGTGATTCTTTTTCCCAAGATAATGGGTTGTGCAGATCGCCATTGTAATGGCAGGACTGATGGCAGTTGCCAGCGCTGCTCCGGCAAGCCCCAGTTTCATTGGAAACATAAAAATATAGTCGAACACAATATTGAAAAGACTTGCGGAAATCGCCCCTGCCATGGCAGTGGAGGTTCCCTGGTCATTTCTTGCAAAAGCAGTAAACGTATAATTGACCATAAACAGCGGCGTAGTGATCAGCATGATGCGGAGATAGCTTTTCCAAGGGCAGTCAGACCTGCATCTGCACCAAGAAGGTGAAGAAATTTCTCCGGTGCAACAATACCTGTGATAATAAATGGCACACTGCACAGAACGCTCCAGAAAACAGACTGCAGAAAATAGTGATCCGTATTCTCACCCTTAGCTCTGTTGATCCCGAATCGGGTAGCAGAACCGATACCGATCATTGCCCCGATAGCATATACCAATCCATACACCGGAAGGATCAGATTCAGAACTGCCAGGCCATCTGCGCCTGAATGAACTGATATAAAAAATGTATCCGCCAGAATATAAACCGATATTCCGATCATACCTGCAATGCTTTGAAAAATATATTTAAAAAACTGTCTCAGCATATATGCACCATGTCCTTTCCTGATTCTGGTTTTCATCCCATTTATCATTTATCCTAACCCCAAAAAGCTTCTCTTTTTGTTACTGATAATAACATCTTTCGCTACACCCCGCCGGAAACACTATCCGTTTTAACGTACATTTAAATTCCCTCTCATTTTCTGCAGCGTCCAGGATTTCCAACGCTTTTCGCAAATTCCGGATATCTTTTTCCATGTGATCCACATAGTTTCCCCGGCCAACCAGCTTCAGATGCGTGATCCCTGCCTGCTTCAGCTGATACAGTGCACACAGTCCACAGCCTGTCTCACCACAAAGATATCCGGATTCATCATATGCTTTCAGATCCGGTTCCTGATCCCACGCCTGCTCCTGAAGAGCCATTATTTTTTCCGGAACAGCATCACCATTCCGTACAGTTCCAAGCCAATAGGACACCCTGCAAAGATATCCCATCTCATCACAGTGAAGAGAATTACAGAATGCTCCCGTAAACTGGCACATTTCATTCAGCACAAAGGCCTCGAACTCCATTCCCTCCTCCGGTCGGGTCCCGGCCTGTTTCTCCACCTCTCTCTGAGATGCAATAACAGACTGCATATCCCGGAACGTGTTTTTCCGATGAAAGATCAATCTCTTCAGAGGAAAGCGCCGGAACATCTTCAGCATTTCGCTGTTCACTTCCCCTGTCTCTCCGCTGAGATGGATCTCACAGGAAATCCCCCTGTTTTTCAGATAAACAAGAAGCGCCGGATCTGCAATGATATAGCTTCGAAATCCAATTCCCATGCACTTTTCTATGATATCTCCGATCTCCGGATACTGTTCCGGAAGATAATACAGGGAATTAAAGGTGAGATGCACCGGCTTTTTATATTTTTTCACCATCCGGGAAAGAATTTCCAGCTCACTGTATGCTCCAAGCTGAACATTACAGCAGAGAACCTCCCTGCGATTTAACGGCATTACTGTGCCGTATTTTTCCGCCCAGGAAAAGGGTACATAGCCACAGAAAAATTCATCTGCTCCTGCCTGCACAAAACGTTCATATTCCTCTATGGACTAACCCGCTGTTATTTTCATACTGTTCTCCATGTCCTGTTCCTTTTTTCCGCAATGTATTCTTGTCAAACGGATATTCGCGATCCACCTTCGAAGCCTGCTCATCACCTGTCATATATTAACAACAATGCGATCCGGCTTTGTGCCTTTTATATTTTTCCACATTTCCGTTGACTCCGGAAGTGTTTTATCCACACCAAACAGGGAGTTATACCGCCCTGCCATGTGTAAATGTTCCGGATAAAGCAGTGCGTATTTTTCACAGAATTTCGGACAGTGCTCCGCAAGCTGCTGTGTACCGCGATCTCCGGTGGTGCACAAAGCATACAATGGACAGTACTGCGAAGTGTTTGTCTGATAAAAAGGCAGATGCAGACTGTTTTTTCCCGGCGGAAGCTCCTGTGGATATCCGCAGGACTCCCATTCGTATCTGTGGATATGAAATTCTTCAGCCAGAAAATCCCGATAAAACCCCGCATTCAGGCTGTTTTGCTGAAATAATAAGGTATCACCGGATTTATATTTCATTCGCGGATCCTTTTTTCGTTTATTGAGCAATGTGCCCAGAACAGGACGCAGGCGGGATGTTTTTCCACAGAGCATTTCCACCATGGCCCAGTCATTGACTACGATTTCCACATTCACCCCATGAATACCGCACCAGTTATCCACCTTTTCCAGAAGCTTTCCCACAGACGAAAGCATAAATTCCCGGATATAAGAAAATACCAGTGTGATCTCCGATCCCTCCGAATACATTTTATCCATGATAGAAAAAAGCTGCTCTTCTGTCGGAAACAGGTTATGGCAGAACTGATTTCCAATATAAAATCTGTCCGGTGTCCGGCCTGCAAAATAACTGTGAGTGAGATAATTCTTCTGCCAGTAAGACGCCAGAAAAGCCTGCAGCGGCTGGCACAGATATTCTTCATACAGGGAAGTGCAGTTTAATTCCAGGGCAAACTCTGTATTATCCAAAAGCCTTAATTCTTCTGTACCCATTGTATCCTGTGGATTTCCGGAAGCCTTTTCACTTTCTCTGAGAAACCACTGCTTCTTCTGTTCCTCCAGACTCCTGCAGTGCATCTCATCCAGCTCCGCAGGATAACCGGTCAGTGATTTCGCCAGCTCTCCATCGTCTCCATCCAGCTTCAGACGGATATATCTGTTGTACTCTCCGGCCAGACGCCGAACCTCCTGTACATAATCCTTCTGTTCCACTCTCACAGAATATTCCCTGTAAAAATATTTTCCGGTTTTCTTTTCAACTGGCTGTTGATCCTGCAGGCATTGCTCCTCTGCTACACTCATCCCAAACCTCCGGATCTCCACTCTCCTGTACCCGGCTTTTTTCATATCATAAAAACAGATCAGAAACTGCTCCGGTTCCGGGCATTCCTCTGCCAGCCGAAATCGAAATCCATCTTCACCCAGCTCTGTGATCCGGATTTCTTTGCTGTCCATAAAGCCGGACAGTAATCCAAATGGTATCATAGAGATCCTCATCAGGAAAGCTTCCTCCCTTCAGGCAAAAAGGGAGGTGCCATATGCTCCCATACAGCACCTCCCACTGTTCCTGCTTATTTCACTTCTACTAATTCAATTCTGAAATTCAGCTCTTTACCTGCCATCTCATGATTGGCATCGAAAGTAATGGTTTTTTCATCTTTTGCGTTAACTTTAACCGGGAACGGCTGACCATACTGATTGGAGAGGTATACCTGCTGTCCTACAGTAAGATCCTCAGCACCCGGAAGCTGTTCGATCTCAAGTGTAAAAATCGCATCCGGATTCGGCATACCGTAAGCTTCCTCAGGCATCAGATGAACATCTACCACCTGGCCAACCTCCATGTTTGCAACTGCCGCATCAAAGCCTTTGATCATCTGTCCTGCTCCGCAGATGAATTCCAGTGGCTCGCCACGGTCATAGGAAGAATCGAACTGTGTTCCGTCATTAAAGGTTCCTCTGTAATGTGTACGGCAGGTTTTTCCGACATTAGGGCCTGTGATAGATGGCTGGGAACCACAGCCTCCGCCACAGCCTCCGCAGGAATGTCCGCCTTCATGACCGCCGCAGGAGTGTCCATCCTCATGGCTTCCGCAGGAATGTCCATCCTCATGATGGTGATGATCACAATTCACACCTGTGGATACCAGCTCGCCCTTCAGATAAGCATCCACAGCTGCATCTACGTCACCCTGTGCTCCGGAACATAACTCAATGCCAGCCTCAGCAAGTGCACTCTGTGCTCCGCCGCCGATTCCTCCACAGATCAGAACGCTGATTCCCTGCTCTGCAAGAAGTCCTGCAAGTGCACCATGTCCGGTGCCATTGGAGCTGATCACTTCACTGGAAATAACCTTGTTATCCTCCACCTCATATACCTTGAAAAACTCCGTTTTTCCAAAATGCTGGAAAATATTTCCGTTGTCGTATGTTGCTGCAATTTTCATTTGTAAAACCCTCCATTAATCAGATATGTATTATATTAGTATATCGTGCAGGCAGGATAAAAGCAAGGTTTAACTTCTCTCACAAAAAACACCTCGCGGGACATTGCCAGTGAACAGCAACCTCTTGCTGTCATTCAATGAATCCAGTATAATAGAAGCATCTGTAAAAATAAACGATTTTTTAAATAAGAAGGTTTGAATTAAAATGAAATCATACGAAGAATTACTTTCAGATATTGAAGAAGACATGGAACTCATGGGTTCCTCACACATTGTTTATTCCATGGAAGAGGACGACATTGTTACCGATTATGATTATCTTCCATCCGATTCCTGTACGATCTCCATTACCTTAAAGGAGCTTCAGGAAAAGCTTCAGCTGCAGATGCTCTATGCAAAAGTTTCCGCTCATACAGCCGGAGCAGATAAAAATGCCCCGAAATTAGCAGTTGTTTTTCCGGGCATCGGATACACTGCCGACAAGCCGCTTCTGTACTATACCAGCCGCCTTGCCAGCAAACACGGTTACAAAATCCGCACTGTATCCTATGGCACCCTCCCGGAAAATGTCAAAGGAGATCCTGAAAAAATGAAACAGGCCTTTGACCTTGCCCTGGAACAAACAGAACGCTCCTTAGGCAGCATCGACTGGAATTCCTATGGCAGCATTCTGTTTATTTCCAAAAGCATTGGTACAGTCATCTCCTCAGCCTATGCTTCCCGACACGATCTGACTGTAAAAAGCATCCTGTTCACGCCTCTTGCAGAGACCTTTTCCCTCCCACTTGCCGGAAGCATTGCCTTCCACGGCACCGCAGATCCCTGGGCCGAAACCGATTCCATCCAGAAACTGGCAGCGCAGAAAGATGTACCTCTCTTTCTCACCCAAAACGCCAACCATTCTCTGGAAACCGGTGATGTACTGACGGATATCTTTATTCTAAAAACTACAATGGAGCGGGTCCAGCGTTTTATTTAACGCCGGTCCGCTTATTTTTCTCCACCCACTAAAAACTGAGGTGTCAGCTTATTCAGCTCACGATCCATGGAAGTTCTGGAAATATCACTGATGTCCTTCAGGGCAAACACTTTGGAAAAGCCGATCTCCATCATGTGATCCAGATCCCATGCCGGGCGCTTTTTATCACTCATAAACAGCTTACTGCTGAGCTCTTTCCCTGTTTCCGCATCTTCATGAGCATGGATACCTCTTCCGTATTTTTCCCACATGGCAGCATCATGTGCCTCGTAAATCTTTTTCTTTTCTTCATCATAAAGATGCAGATACCAGCAGGCGTCCGATACCAAAAGGCGTCCGCCTTTTTTCAGTACACGCAGCCACTCCTTGTAAGCCTTCTGTGGATCATCCAGCGTCCATGTGATATTTCTGCAGATAATCATATCAAATGTCTCATCCGGGAAATTCAGATTGTGGCAGTCCATAGTCATCAGATCTGCGGATAAACCTGCTGCCTTTACATTTTCCTTTGCTTCATGGATCATATTTTCAGTAATATCGATCCCGGTCACATGATGTCCTTCTTTTCCCAGCATAATTTCAAAAAATCCCGGCCCGCAGCCTACATCCAGTACTTCCAGATGTTCTTTTTCCGGCGCATACTCCAGAATCAGATTCTTCCAGTTTTCTGCTGTTTCACTTTTCAATTCAGCCTTGATCCCTTCGCTGTAAATGCCGGCTTCTCCTTCCCAGTAATCTTTGATCTTATCGTTTTGCATGTCACTTCTCCTTCTTTGTGGCTACTACAATAAATTTTTTTCCCTGATATCCGTATTTCCAGAAATCCATCGTCCATGGTCTGTTTAGCCAGCGGTTCTCTCTGATCTGGATCCTGGCAAAGCGTACCTTTTTTAATATCTGAAAGTCCGCTTCCGGACGCTTCTGCGATGTAAATGGCAGCTTTTCATAAATTCCGCTGTTTTCCTTCACGTCAGTTTCATATGTTTTTCTTTCTGTAACATAAATAAGAAAGTCAGCAATTTTCATATGGATCTTATTTTTTAATGTGGGTTCGACGGTCCGATAGTCCCCATCAAAATAAATGATCCTTCCACCTGGTTTTAATACAGCCTTCCAGCGTCTGAAAGCTTTTTCCGGATCATATAATGTCCACACCGCATCTCTGGAAAGTATCACATCATAGCTTTGTTCCTGTTCCAATGGCAAAGTTACACCATCTTCCTCACAGATTTCCACCTGTTGATGATACTGTCGCATATTCCTTCTGGCTTTTTCTACCATTCCTGATGAACCATCTATCGCTTTTACATCATGTCCCAGACGCGCTGCTATGATGCTCATAAAACCCGGGCCGCAGCCCACTTCTAAAATACGAAGGGGCTCAGGTCCAAGAAGTCTTTTCAATTCTTTTGTCCAGTGAGATACCGTTCTTTTGTTACTCAATTGTTTTTGGATCATATCATCATAATCACCGGAATCTTCTGTCCATTTATTCTCGATTTTTTCAAACATTTTTTTACTCCACTACATCCAGTGTTGCCCAGTTAATGCCTTCATAGGCAGTCGGTGCAAGCTCTACATTGGTCAGTCTGGTATTGTTATAGATATAATCACGGTTCGGATAATACAGCGGCACTGTTACTGCCTGATCATTGATACGTGTAAGGATCTTATCGTATAATTCCGTACGTTTTTCTTCGTCCTGTGTTTTTAATACTTCTCCGAGATCTTTGTTCAGCTCCTCATCGTACCAGTTTACTGCCTTTGCTCCATCTTCCGCGTAGAACATTGATTTCAGGAAACCATGAGGCATCCAGGAGTCTTCATAGCTGCGGTAAATGCACAGATCGTAGTCTCTGGTGTTCCAGATCTCATCAAAGTAAGCTGCAGATTCTTTTTCTACCAGTCAACACCCACACCAACCTTCTCATATTCAGATTTCAGGTATTCACACAGTGACTTCCAGGAAGCATATTCTTCAGTCTGGAATACCAGTCTGAGGCTCAGTGGTTCTCCGTCTTTTTCTACAATACCATCTCCGTCTGTATCCTCATATCCTGCTTCCTTTAACAGTTCCTTTGCTTTATCCGGATCATATGGATAACCCTTGCTGTTTTCTTCTGTTACATAAGGAACTGTCGGAGACATAAGTCCGGTTGCCGGATTGCCGTAACCATCCAGCAGATCATTTACAATGCTTTCTTTATTTGTTGCATAATTCAGTGCCTGACGTACGTTTATATCCTGAAGCGCCGGTGTATCATAATTTTCGATCAGATAGTAAGAAAGTGTGGAAACCTGCTGTTCTGTCGATAAATTTTTATCTGCCTGGATAATACTGAAGCTTTCGGATGGAATATCCTGAAGATTCAGATCTGCCTCTCCACTCTGAAGTGCCATCACTCTGGCATCACCGTCTGCCACCTGTTTCAGAACTACTTTATCAATATTTGGTTTCTCACCGTAATAATTAGGATTTGGTACCAGGACAACCTCCTGACCGCTTTCATAACTGTCGATCATCCACATTCCGGTACCCACTTCCTGACAAAATTCTCCGTCTTCATCCAGTGCACTTTCACAGGTGAAACGGAATGGTCTTGGATAGCTGAATTCGATCAGCAGTGTATAGCATGGTTCTGCGAACTTAAATTCTACAGTATAATCATCTACCTTTGTAACATTTTCCAGTTTGGCTGAAAAGTTACCGATCACATCCTGTTCCACCCATCTGTTATAATTCCACATCACATTGTCTGCATTAAACACTGTACCGTCTGAGAATTTCACATCTTTTCTTAAATGGAACGTATAGGTTGTGCCATCTTCGCTGATATCCCAGGATTCTGCCAATGCCGGTTTGATTTCTCCATTTTCTCCGTAACGTACCAGAGGATCATAGATCATTTCATAAAGACGAAAATCCGGACCACTTTTTACCGGGTCACAAATTTCAGGAGTCAGATCAATGGATGTCATTGCCGTAACTACTTTTTCCTCTTTTGCCTGTACATTGACACCTGTCAGTAAAGTTGCCGCCACCATGCTCAATGCTATCAATTTTGCTACACGTCTTTTCTTCATTTCTTCCTCTCCTTTGTTTGTTTTATATTTTACAGCATATGACATGCCGCAAAATGTCCTGTTTCAATTTCTGTCAATTCCGGTATATGCTCTCTGCATATATTTGTACATCTTCTGCACCGGTTCTGATATGGGCAGCCCTGTTCCGGAATGGTATCTGAAATATTTTCTTTTCCTGCAATCCGATTCTTCGCATTTTCGGTTCTTTTACCGGAATAGATCAAACAGATCTTTTGTATAAGGATGTACGGCAGTCTCCTTTAAGCTGTCCGTATGATCGATAAACTCGACCACGCGTCCCTGATACATAATAGCCACCTCTTTGCAGAGATATGGAACGTTGGACAGATCGTGAGTGATCAGTAAATAGGTCATCTCATATTTTTCCTGCAGCTCATTTAACAGATGCAGGATCTGCTTTCGTATGGAATAATCCAGACTGGATACCGGTTCATCACAGATCACAAGCTCCGGTCTTAATACCAAGCTCTCGCAATATTAGCTCTCTGACACTGACCTCCTGAAATCTGTCCAACATAACGGTTGCGGATATCCGGATCAAGCCCCGTCTGGATCAAAGCCTCCTTTACTCGCTCTTCATACTCACCCTCTTGCAGTTTTTCATGTAATTTCAAAATTTCCAAAATATTTTCTCCAATGGTATAACCGGGATCAAATACCCCGCTACTGCTTTGAAAGACCATCTGAAGATTCTTGCGATATGGACGAAACTGCTTTTCAGACAAATCCTGCATTTCCTGTCCCTGAAACCAGAATTTTCCATCTGTAGGTTTCTCCAGGCCGGCGATCAGCTTTCCGAATGTAGTTTTACCACTTCCACTTTCACCGATCAGAGCCATGGATGATCCTGCATGGATTTCCAGACTTACATCATCCACTGCCTTCACAATTTTTTTCTTGCCATAATATTTTTTTAAATGTTCTGTCTTTAACAACGTACTCATACTTTTCCCCTATAAAACTGCATCCAGCAGTTTTTGTATATGAATGCTGCGGATGATAAAAGATCTCTTCAACCGTTCCGTTTTCCACTATTTCGCCGTCTTTCATGATCGAAACATCATCTGCGATCTCTGCCACCACACCCAAATCATGCGTAATAAATAACACGCCCAGGTTTTCTTTCCTGGATAGCTGATAGATTTCTTCCAGAATCTGCTTCTGTACGGTTACATCCAAGGCTGTCGTCGGCTCATCTGCGATCAGATAATCCGGTTTCATGGACATGGCAATGGCGATCATAACACGTTGGCACATACCACCAGACAATTCGTAAGGTTTTTTCTTCATCAGTTCTTCCGGATCACGCAGATTCATCATCCGCAGACTTTCCAACGCTGCTTCCCTTGCCTGTTTTTTGCTCATTCTGTGATGTTTTCTCAGTCCTTCCAGAAGCAGTTGTTCAACTGTAAAAAGCGGGTCAAGAGCAGCGGTCGGATCCTGAAAGATCATTCCGATCCTGTCTCCGTATAACTGTCGTTTTTCTTTTCCTGATAACTTCAGAAGACTCTTTTCGTTCAGTGTCACATCTCCGGATATCACCTTTCCATTTCCTGCAAGCAGATTCATGATCGTCAGAGAGGTAACTGACTTGCCGCTTCCGCTTTCTCCCACCAGGGCATGGATCCTTCCGCGCTTTACTTCCAGGCTGACATCTTTTACTGCATGAACCATTCCGTGAGAGGTCTGAAACTCCACATGTAATCTTTTTACCTTTAGAACATCATTTTTTGTCTGTTCCATTCTGTATTCCCTCCCCCAGATAATTAAATGCCAGAACAATGATCATGATCAGTATACCCGGATAAAACATCAGTCTTGGATAAGTCTGGATATAACTTTTACTGTCACTAAGCATGATCCCCCATTCCGGTGTCGGTGCCTGCACACCAAGGCCGATAAAGGAAAAACCGGCAATTGACAGAATGATCGAACCGATTTCCATTGTTGCCAGTGCGATCACAGATGGCAGGATATTTCTCAATACATGTCTGAATATGATCCTTGCGTGGCCGCAGCCTCCGGCTTTTAGTGCGGTCATATAATTTTTATTTTTTTCCTGAAGTGTCAATGCACGGGCAAGCCTTGCATATTCTGCCCAGGATACGACCGATAAGGACAGGATCAGATGAGCGCCGCTGGCTCCTACGGTTCCTGCAATGGCAAGTGCAACAATAAAGACCGGCATAGCCATAAATACATCAATGATCCTCATAATTATCGAATCGATTTTTCCACCTACATATCCGGCAAACAGTCCGATCGGCACCCCGACACATACGGTGATCAGAAGCACCGTAAAGCTATAGCTCAGTGAATACCGCTGCCCCAGAGAAGTCTTGATAAAATACATCGTCCCAGCTGATCAGTACCTAAAGGATATGCCGCCGACGGATTCTTTAATTTTATCGAAACATCCACAAGTAGTGGATCATGTGGCGCCAGTACAGGTGCAAAAATAGCTGCCAATACAAAAATTATGACCACCATCAATCCTATTTTTGTTTTTGGTGACCGGAATACCTGTTTCCAGTACAGATTCTGGATCATGCTTTTTTCTGTTTTCTGCTTTCTTCTGCTTCCCATTCTATGATCTCTCCTTTACTTTAACTGGATTCGCCGGTCAATCGCAGAATAGGCGATATCCACAAGAAAATTTAATACTACAATGCCAACAGCCAGAATAAAGATAAAACATTGCAGCACCGGAGTGTCTTTTGAGATCACGGATTTCAATGCCAGATTTCCGATTCCCTGAATTGAAAAAATACTTTCTATCACAGCTGAGCCACAGAAAAAACCGATCACAATTGATACCAGACGTGTCAGCACAGGAATCAGGATATTTTTCAGACCATGACGCAAAATTACATTTACAGATGACAATCCCTTAGCTCTGCTGGCACGTATGTAATCCTGCTTCAGCACCTGTATCATATTGGTACGGATCAATCTCGTCATAATTCCAAAGAAACTGATATCCATGGCAAATGCCGCAAGAATCGGGATGCCTCCGGCATCTCCTCCGATCACGGAAATCACTTTTAGCTTTACTCCAAATATATAGAGCAGCATCAGACCGATCCAGAAAGACGGCATAGATACACTGAGGGACGACAAAATGCGAATGACTTTATCCAGAACTCTGTTTTCATAAATTGCCGACAAAATTCCAAGAGGGACTGACACGATCATCAACAATAAAAACGAAGTAACTGCCAGTTTAAATGTCTGTGGAAAATATCTTTTTAATTCCTCAAAAGCCGGTTTTCTGGTAGAATATGATTTTCCAAAATCGCCATGAAGTGCCTGATCCAGCCATTTCCCGTATTGTACCAGCACCGGCTGATCCAGTCCTTCCTCATGCCGTACTTCTTCTACCTGCTCCGGTGACGGATGCTCATATTTTTTCTCCGCCAGCACTCTGGCGCATCACCTGCCGATATAAAACTCAGCATAAAAATAATAAATGTAACCGCCAGCACTACCGGAATCATAAATATAAAACGCTTTGCAATTACTTTTCCCATTTTCATTTCTCCTCATTTTTCATCTGTTTATTCGGTTAAAATAAAAAGCTGATATGATCCAGCATCATATCAGCACAAAAACAAACCTCTACCTCAGGCAGAGCTTATTCCTTCTGTATCCCATCCGAATCAGAATTCTTCTGTCAAAAAGGCAAGTCTCCTGACTCCAGTTCTTCCTACTTACCATCTTCCCGGATCTCTCCAGTGATATTTTGGTTTTCGTCCCTGTCACAGTAGCGGTGGCTGTTCTGGCATTTCACCAGATTCCTTATTAAGTACTTTGTACACCCTTCTGACTATTCAATTTTCATAGTTGCAATGAATAAATATTATAATATCATACTTTTCTTTTTATATAAATAGTTTTTTGTCAAATATAAAATATCTGAACATTTCATAGTGAAACCCGGATATTTTCTGCCTGTATTATTATAAATCTCTTAAGTAAATAACATTATGTATGAACGGTGACTTCTTTATATTTCCGTATAATGATCATATAACTTACGAATAATAAAACAGCTGCGCTGCTCCATGCACAGATCTCTGCATAGTATATTCCATCTTCACCGATCAGTTTTGGCAGCAGCAGCGCAACACTGACACGCATTATAAATTCTGCAATGCCGCTGGCAAGCGGAATCAAAGTATTACCCAGGCCCTGGATAGCGGAACGATACACATACAGCAGATACAGCACCCACAAAAAGACAGCCATAATAAACAAATACTTATATGCTATATCCAATACCTGTCGGGTCTGATCCGGTTCACCGGATACAAACAGGGACAGTACATTACGTCCAAACAGTACCATCATGCCGGAAATGAAAGCCGAAGTGAGCACTGCCATATAAGTGCCGCTGCGCACGCCTTTTCGAATCCTCTGGTATTTTTTTGCACCAAGATTCTGGCCCACATAGGTTGTAATAGCATATCCATATGAAACGGCAGCCATCTCCAAAACCCCATACAGCTTGTTCGATGCCGTAAATCCCGCCACAAACAGAAAACCAAATCCATTGATCACATACTGTACCACAAGTCCTCCCACGGAGATGATCACATTCTGTATCGCAAGAGGAACCGCCAGTTCCAAAAGCCGCAGGCTCATAGAGGGCTGCCTGTAAAAGTCCTTCTTTTCCAGGCGGATATCCGGGATTTTACGTAATACGATCAAACAGTACAAGGCAGAAAATCCCTGCGCGATAACGGTCGCCACTGCTGCTCCGGCTATACCCCAGCCAAAAACCGCCACAAATAACAAATCCAGTCCCACATTGATCACTGCTGCCACTGTCATTGCGATCAACGGAGATCTGCTGTTTCCAAGTGCCCGAAGGATCGCTGCAAATATATTATAAGCAGCTATGATCGGGATTCCTGCAAAGATCAGCCGCAAATATAACATTGTCAGATCAATGACATTATCCGGTGTCTGTAAAAATAAAAGAACATGATAAACTGTACCTTCACTTACTGCGAGTACGACCACAGACAGTAATGCTGTCATGATATAGCTTTTCGCTACTGCACATTTCAGATTTTCCTTTTCCCTTGCTCCATAATACTGAGATACAAGAATAGAAAAACCCTGTGTGATACCTGTCATGATCCCCAACACCAGCCATACCAGCCAATCTCCGGCACCTACTGCCGCCAGTGCTTCAACTCCTACCACTTGTCCGACGATCATGGTGTCTGCCATTGTATAAAACTGCTGAAAAATATTTCCAAGCATCATTGGTATGGCAAAAGTTATAATCAGTTTTCCGGGAGATCCGGCAGTCATATCTTTTTCATTAGTTCCCATAAGAATCTGCCACTCAAAATGTGTGTAAATATACTCGCATCGAGATAACGTAGACTCTCACGAGTTCTACTTACTGCTTCACCGTGTATGTTTTTGATTGACCGAAATCATATCTACTCACAAGTTCTTGTACACTCCACAGTCGTAAATTCCCGAAAATAGCCTTCGGTACATACTCACGTTTGCGTTTTAGTTATGCAACTTCGTAAGTTAGTGCATCTCTCAAATTAAGTGCAGCATTGAGATCTCTGTCTTCGACATAACCGCAACTGCATTTGAATATTCTATCTGAAAGCTTTAAATCTTTTTTGACAGCGCCACAGCAGTGACAGGTTTTAGATGATGGATACCATCTATCTACTACTCGAAGTTCGATCCCATTTTCATTGCATTTGATTTGAAGCTTTGTTCTAAATTCATAAAACTTTTGTGATGCAACTGCTTTCGAAAGATGTCGATTCTTCATCATACCAGTTACATTTAAGTCCTCGATCGTTATATAAGATGGCTTGGTCTTCACTATCTCAGCGATTGTCTTGTTAATGTAATCAGTACGGATATTATCTATCTTATGATGAAGTTTCTGTACCTTGAGTTTTTGTTTTTGTATATTCGTCCTTTGAGTGACTTCTCCTTTCTTTAGATTTTCATACTTACGGGAGAGACATCTCTGTTCCCGAATAAGTTGTTTCTCAAGCTTTTTCAGTCTTGCTGACTTGTTGATGTTCTTATAAGTCTTACCATTAGAAACAATGGCAAAATCCTTTAATCCCAGGTCTATGCCAATTCCTGCATTGGAATTATCAGCAATCTTGTTATCAGAAATTTCTACAAGAACTGAAACATAGTATCTGTCAGCTTTCATTGAGACCGTGCCGCTTTTAACCACATATCCGTCTTTAGTTGTTGGAATATATCCTTTTTCTTTGATACGGACCCAACCAAGTGACGGAATATTGATTCTATGCCTTTCGCAACGACAATCCTTTGGATTATTCTTTACAAAATACATCTTTACATCAGATCTGCCTTTCTTTTTGAACTTAGGAAAAGCACTCTCGTGATTGAAAAATCTTGTAAAAGCAGTTTGTCCATTATTTACTGACTGTGTTACTGCTTTTGAATAAGCTTCCTTGATCCACGAATACTCCGGATGCTCAGAAAGATATTCATTGTTAAGCCAGACTCTAAACCTGTTACTGCTCATAAACTTTTCACCGTTGTCGTAAAGTTCTTTATTATGGGCAAGATAGAAATTATAAATGAATCTACAAGTTCCTATCGTCTTGTGAATCTTGACTTTCTGTTCCTCTGACGGATTTATTTCCGTCTTGAAGCTCCTTAGCAATTTCCACATCCCTTTCTATTTGTTTTTTATACTTACGAAGTCCGTACAACCTGCAAGAGAACACCTGGAGTATTGAAACAATATCCTGCACGAGTTCTTCTTGTGGTGATAGTTCTTCATTGTTCACTACCACGATGGTCGTATTGAATTTCGCACAAAATTTTTCAAACCAGTCGTAACCAAATCTGATAAATCTATCTTTGTGAGTTACGATTATGGTTTTGATTTTTTGTTCCATCACTTCATCTAATAATTCGTTCCACTTTTTACGATTGTAATTAAGGCCACTTCCATAATCTTCAATACACTGGTCTACAATAATACCTTTGGCATTACAAAACTGTCGTAAATGCAACCTGGTTTTGTAAATCATCTTTTTGATTTCTTGTAGATACCCTGGCATAAATAACCACCTGACGTTGGTCATCTTCAGTACTTATTCCTTTGAATTGCAGATATTGGTCATAAGTGTAATAACGTCTATCAGTTGGAGTTCGGTTTGCCCTTAGAGTTCCTTCTCTATCCCAACGCTGTAATGTTTTTACAGATACACCTAACAGTTCAGCAAAATCTTTTGGCTTGTAATTTGTGATATTTGATGTGTTCATAACAATTTACTACTTTGAGTATATTCAAACACATTTAATCATATTAGTCAATAAATTTGACTACTTAAGATATTCTCCTTTTCTTTTCATCCTTGTCCGTTATTTTACAAGGGACTCTTACGAAATACAATCCTATTTTTTCACAAAGTTTTTCTCATATTTTTGGTAGCTATTACATCTTTATAATCATTATTTTTAATGGATCATTTTTGCCACACCTATCTTAAAACTCTTTCTTCTTCATAGCGCTCATACTATACTTATACGAAGCAAACCATATAAGCAGACTTAGCACAATGAGGGCAATCCCGATTTCAAAATCCCCTATTCCCCCTATCATATGCAGAATACTTTCTTTTAATCCCAAGTTAGTCTTCACAAAAGATCTAATTGTATAACAAATCGCAAAAATAATTAAAATTGCGATTGGCAGCACAATTCGCCCTTTCTCTCCTTCGAACCTTATCCTGATCGCGATCATAATTCCCGCAATTGCTGAAATACAAAAAATGTGATCAACTCCATTGCCAGCATTTCCAGATCAAACACCTCTTCAGGATTTATGAGTACCATAATTCCTGCACAGATCATTCCAATGCACCATCCACATGCTGTCATGATAAAGGAAAAATATATTTTTCTCTGACATATATTTTTTATTTACGGGTAAAGAAAATAAATATGTGTAACCATGGCCATTTTCATCATAACTGATCGTATTACCTGAATATATCGCCAGAACAGATGGGATATACATTGCAATGAAAGCAGCTGCCTTTTTTCCTGTAAGTATAAAAAACAATGCTACAAACACTAACACCAAAAAAGATTACCACCCTGTCGAAAAAACAATCGAAAATCCTTTTCCAAAAGCCTCTGATTCCTTTCATCATCTTTCGCCCCTATCAACATCAGGATCACCTGATCGAGTG